>Ga0209400_1000554_pt1 | contig 32457 bp, 28 predicted proteins | sample M_130807_EF_Meta_FD_187313 | JGI IMG/M metagenome (GOLD analysis project Ga0209400, IMG submission 187313) | Freshwater microbial communities from Lake Montjoie, Canada to study carbon cycling - M_130807_EF_MetaG (SPAdes) (version 2) | ecosystem: Environmental > Aquatic > Freshwater > Lake... | reverse complement strand
ACGAAGCAGGAGTGGCGCACGCCCTCCGGCAAGCCGAGCGTCCAGGGATCGAAGGCCACCGGCGAGGTCTACGCGCCGAAGAAGGCCATCGAGCGTCTCCGCTCCACACCGGGTGGGATGCAGAAGTTGGCAGCGGCGACCCGTGCGAAGCGCGAGGCGACCCGGAAGGGCGAGCAGTTCGCGCGTCACGGCCTCCACGAAGGCAAGGACCGTTCATCATAGGCGTGCGCGGGCCTTCCACTCTTGGCGGCGACTTTTTTGTATCCTCGTACTTGCGCGATGGCAACCCGTCGTGGTACTTTTTTCGGGCACCCACCGATGACGTTCCGGGTAGCCCGCAAGGGTCCGTAGCACCAACGGCTGGGCAGGCGAAGCACCGAACTTCAATCGTTCCTTCGACCCAGCCGGTCGGAGTCGCTCTTCGCGTCTGCCCCCGGCTACGGAGTGCTCAATGGCAATCTCTACCGAAATCCTGAACACCACGTTCGCGGACCTCCGCGGCCCGCTCATCAACTCCTTCATCCGCTCCAACGAGCTGCTCGACGCGCTCATGAGCAAGGCTCGCATGCCCTCTGAGGGCGGCAGCCTGATCGAGCGTTCCTTCGCCGGTGGCGCCCCCGCCCGCGGCGTTGGCGTGTTCGTCGGCGACGAGCTCCTCAACATGACGCGCCGTCAGCAGACCAAGCGCTTCCAGGTCGAGCCGCACCGCATCGTGGCCGCGATCAACATCCCGAAGAAGGAGCTCCTCTTCAACAGCGGCAAGCTCGCTGTGATCCGCCTCATCGAGGAGTACCCGCAGACGACGCTTGAGGGCGCGAAGGCCGACCTCAACTCCTTCCTCCTCACCGGCGCGTCCCGCGGCCTCGTGTTCCAGACCGCCGACCTCGCCGGCTTCCTGAGCATGAACGGCCAGTTCGCGGCCGGCTCCGGCACGGGCGTGACGAACGGCCTGCTCGACTTCGCCAATCCCGGATCGCAGTCGGACCCGGTCCAGAACGTCGCCAAGTCCTCGTCGTACTACCACTTCAACCAGTACGGCGCGATCACCTCCTGGGCCACCGACGGCCTCCCGACGCTCCGCAAGACCTACCGCCAGTGCGCGCACTACGCGGGTGGCATGGGCAAGGGGCCGGACCTCGTCATCATGGACGACAGCACCTACACCAACTTCGAGGACAGCCGCCTGTCCCTCGTCCGCGTCGCGCTCGTCGAGGACAAGACCGAGAAGACGAACACCCTCGGCCTTGAGCTGGGCGTCGCCAAGGTCTACTCGTCCATCGACCTCAACCTGTCCGCCTTCACCGGCGCGGCGGCCAACGGCGTCACCTACATCCTGAACACGGACTTCATCGAGATGCCCCTCATGGAGGCCCCGTCCATCACGCCGTTCACCGAGCGCGTGGGCGACCAGGACGTGGTCACCGCCATCTTCTCGATGCAGGGCAACCTCATCTGCACGAAGACCCCGGCGCAGGGCTGCGTCTCCGGCGGCGCGCTCTAAGCGCGACGAAGTTCCACTCATCAACTTCAAGGAGATCTCAACATGTCCTCCGCAAACAATCAGGTCTTTGGGAATGACGTCAACGTCATTGACGCGACTCAGGTCTACCCCCTCGGCACCGAGCGCCTTGTGCTTGGCTCCCAGACGGGCAAGGGCGACCAGGTCTGGCGCTATGTCCAGAACACCTCGGCCTCCGCGTTCACCGAGGGTCAGGTCGTCACTGCTGTGACCAACACCGCGCAGAACCTCGGTTCCGGTACGCTCGCTCCGGCGACGAACTCGGTTCCGCAGCTTCGCGTTCTGGGTGTTGCCCAGACCTACACCACGGCTGGCAGCTCCCTCACCACGTTCGGCGCTGGTGCGTATGGCTTCATCCTGGTGAAGGGCGAGGGTTCCATCCGCGTGGACAGCGTAGGCGCTCTGGGCGCCGACACCCCGTTCGTCACTTCGGCGACGGTGGCTGGTTCGGTGGTTCCGGTGACCGGGGCGGGCATCACGGGTCCTGAGGCTGCGGGCATCATCGGTGTCTCGCATGTCTCCATCGCCCTCAGCACTGTGGGTTCGGCGTACCTCGACTGTCGTCCGTAGTAGGTAGCAACCCTGCTTCGGCGGGAATAGGAGGCGGGCATGGACACATCTCTCGGTGCGCTTCGTGCCCGCCTCTTCAACTTCCGTGCTTGGGACAGCACGGGTCCGACGCTAGACGGCCGCATTGTGCAGGCCATGAACACCGCGTTGGAGCGCATCTCCGGCGACGTGCCGGAGGCCGTCGTCCCCGACGACGAGCACGTCGTCCTACAGAAGGATGTCGTGGGCGAGGACGCCGACGTCGCGGCCCGCGTCTCCCCGACGGCCGACACGAAGGTCATGCAGTTCGTGAACACGTCCGGGCTACCGCTCGTTCCGTCGAGCCCGTGGCTGCCCGACGTGACCGGCACGTTCGACGGCATCATGCACATCGAGGTCGTGGACGCCAACGGTCAGATCCATCGCCGGCAGTGCCGCGAGTTCTGGACGGTCAACGATCCTCTCGGCGTGCCCACCAACTACTACGTGTCGCTCGACCGCCCGTGGGGCATCGGCGGCACGGCCATGAAGTTCCGCCTCCACCAGCCGGAGTTCTTCGTCACCGACGACGTGACCCGCGTGCTGGAGCCCGCGCGTCTCTGGGACGAGACGCGGCAGCAGGTCTGGGCCATCGACACCGGCGGTGCGTACCGTCAGGACATGGTCGACTACCGTGGACAGGACAAGGGCCAGCCGTTCCGGCTGTGGCGCAACCGGCACTTCCAGGTTCCGGCGCCCACGACGGCTCCGACGGCCGCTCCGACGAACCCGAACACGGGCGCGCCGTGGGCCGGGCCGGAGTGGGAAGGCACCTTCCAGTTCTGCTTCACCTACGTATGGGGCCGCCGCGACCTTGAGTGGCAGCGTGCTCCGGTCGGCATCCGCGATCCGCAGTGGGAGTCGGCCCCCTCTCCGTTGAGCGCCGTCTACACGCAGACCGGCGCCGCGGCGGGCCGCGCCATCGCGATCACCGCGACGAACATCGACGCCATGATGGACTTCGGTGACATCTCGACGCTTCGCTACAGCCGCAGCGGGATGCGGATCCGCATCTACGTTGCGCGGACGGGCGTGCAGACCACCACGCCCTACGGCACCGGGTTCAACCGCGTGGAGACGAACGGCAAGTTCTACCTCCTCGACGAGATCGAGCCGACGAACGGCACGTTTACGTGGAACGGCAGCGCGATCCCCGACTACCAGCGCGAGCTGAAGCACAGCACGGGCTACTACGCCTACCAGGTCTTCCCACATCAGGATCAGCGGTACGAGCTCGACCTGCGTGTGCAGCGCCTGCCGAAGAAGCTCAAGGACGATCAGGACACGCCGCCGATCCAGCGAGACGCGGTGCCCTCGTTCATCGAGCTGTGCCTCTACTACATGTGCCTGCTCGACGGCGTCGACCAGACGGGCGCGAACATCCATCTGAGCCGGTACAACGAACTGTGCCGGCACTTCCGCAAGCGCTACGCCAATCCCGGCGGCGCGGTCGACCCCATGCCCATCACCGGCTTCACGGCTCGCTTCAGGTTCGGGAGGTTCAGGGACACGACGTGATCCTTCGTGTTATACCTTAGTGGCAACCCCGACCAAGGAGAACCCCGTGGCCCTGACCAACTTCTTCCCGCGCCCCGCCCTCGGCGACATCTTCGTTCGCAAGAACCTCAACGGCAACGAAGAGGAGGCGATGATCCTATCCGTGCAGTACAGCACGAAGGCGGGCTCGCTCTGGCAGGCGACGATGAACACCAAGAACGGCATCGAGTTCGTGACCGGCGACGCCGAGCACCGCAACGTCTACGACTGGCGCCCGAAGGGCTGGGTCTTCGACGACGTGAACGGCAACTGGTACTCGCCGGAGCAGAAGGCGAAGATTGACACCGAGCGCGCCGCTGTCGAGGCCGCGAAGCCTGCGCCGGAGACGAAGGACGAGTTCCTCATCGCCGACGCCGCAGAGATCACCAACGCGATGACGAAGAAGCGCGGCCTGCTGCCGAAGCTCTCGCCGCCGCAGCTTCCCCAGGTGTAGCCGATGGCGGGACCGGACAATCAGACGACCAAGCAGTTCTTCATCCCTGTCGGTGAAGCGCCGTCTGTCTACGCTCCCGCCAGCGTCGCGCAGCAGATCATCAACTTTGAGACGACGATCCGCTCGACGCTGGCGACCGTCCGTGGTCCCACCACCTACGAACCCGTGCGCGGCCTGGTCGATCCCTCGGCCCCGTTCGGGGAGATGCACGGTGTCTTCCACGCCTCCCTCGTTGGAGGCGTGGCGGACACGCTGCTCGTGCGTTCCGGCACGAACCTGTACCGGCATGCTGGATGGCAGCGTGGATGGGAGGTCATCTACACGGGCCTCACCTCCGACACGCGCCCCGGCTACCCCGACCAGTTCCTCGTCCTGAACGACAAGATCATCTGGACGAACGGCGTCGACTACCCGCTTGTGATCGACGCACAGGGGCGCACGGTCCCTGTCGGCTTCCAAGAGATTCCGTCTCCGCCGTCCGTGTACGGGCCGCAGGTCACGCCAAACAAGGGGACCACGTACCCCAACTCTGGCGGCTACTCGTGGCGCGGCGAGATCGGCACGCCAGGCGACGTGCTGAGCGGCACGCAGGGCTCTGTTCTCGACGGGACGTGGTACTACTACGTCCAGCTTGAAGACGTGTACGGCAACCTGTCGGCGCCGTCTCCGCCGTCGAACCAGGCGTTCATCCGCACGGTGCAGGCGTCTCCTTACGACCCGACCGGCGGAACGCAGACCACAGGCGCGACCATCGACGACCTGACCCGGCAGTTCATGGTCCGCATGACGGCGCAGGGGCCGGGTCACGCCGTTGCGTGCAACCTCTACCGCACGCCGGACACGGTGCGCGGCAGCACGAGGCCGCGTCTGCTCGCGCGTTTCGCGGGCCGCGAGACGTTCATCTTCGGGGATCGGGTCGCCGACAGTTTCCTCGGCCCGGAGATGGAGCGCATCGCTCCGGTGACCGTGTTCCGCACGATGTGCGCGCACCAGGGCTGCCTGATTGCCGCCAACATGCTCGTCGATCCGGGCATCGTCCGGCGCTCGTCGCCCGGCTTCCCAGGCACTTGGCCCGAAGACGACTACGTCTACCCTGACTCCAACGGAGCCGAGGTCACGGCAGTCGCATCGCACGCCGGGTTCCTGCTTGCGTTCACGGAGAACGCCATCTACGACATAACACCGGACCGGCAGACGGGCAAACTTTCAGGCTCTGTCACGCTGGCGATGGGTGTTGGCTGCGTCGCTCCTCGCAGCATCAAGGCGCTCGCCGACGGCCGTCTCATCTGGCTAGCGCGCGACGGCTTCTACACGATGGATACGAACCAGCAGATCACGCGCGTGTCGCAGCCCATTCAGGCGCTGACCCGCACGGGCCTCAACATGGCGCGCTACCGCAAGGCGGTGTCGGTCATGGACGCGCGTTCGTTGGAGTACCGTTGCGCCGTGGCACCGGCGGGTGTCCAGCGCAACACGGTGCTGTTCATCTTCGACGGCGAGAACTGGCGCCGCGAGATCCTCGGCAACGGAGAGATCGACGGGACGTTGTGGATCGCGGACATGTGCCGCACCGACGACTACCGCCAGTACATCCTCATGGCGGGCCGTGATCCGACGAAGGTCAACCCGCAGGGTGGGCCGGCTGGCTACAACGTCTACGTCGCGGACCACGAGACGACGGCCTACGAGCCGCTGTCGCGGACGGCGATCTACCGCTCTGCGTGGATCCGTGCCGACGAGACGGGCATGACGCCGGTCCATGTCCGCTCCATCTACATCGGCATGATGGACGGGTTCGACGGCACGTTCACCGTCCGGTACTACCGCAACGGCTCGTGGAAGCCGTTCATCGAGATCAACGACGTGCTCGCCATCGGCGTCGATGACGGCAGCGACATCGTGACCGACATCGCGGGAGCGGCCATCGTCGGCACGTCGAAGGCGCACGAGCCCCGCCTCGTGTGGCGCATGGTGCCGGCCGGTCTTGAGAACGTGGGCTCCTGGGCCTTCGAGATCGAAGTCACCTACCCGACCCGGCTGGAACTGGCGGCGTTCGCGTTCGACCAGAGCGCGGCGGGCTCCGGCAATCTCCGCGGGCGCATCCCGCTCAGGCAGGACCGATGAGCTACATCTTCCCTCGGCGCATCCTCCGTGCCGGCGATGTCATGGACAACGTCGAGTTGACCGAGGACATCGCTCCTGCGGCCGACCGCGTCAGCGGCAAGCTGAACATGCACAACTTCGACCAGGGCATCGCGTCCACGGTCGCGGTCGATGGGGAAGCGTTCTACTCCATCCACCACTACGAGAAGTTCTCGCCGTTCCTGTGGACGCGACCGTTCGTTCCGGCGGCGACGCCGCCGTGGGGCTTCCCTGATGGTCTATCGGCTCCCGATCAAGTGCTGGTGCAGAACAACTTCGAGTGGCAGGCCATCGTCGACGGGACGGGAGAAGCGACGCAGGTAAGCCTCACGACCGGACAGTCCGTGTTGTGGATCAACGCCTACGTGCAGTACGTCTGGTGGGGGTTCAATCCGACTCCCGGCAGCATCACGACATCCGGCAGTCAGGCGTTCTCGCACGAGAACAACGCCACTAGCGTGCCCTGCAACGTCCAGTTCGCGCTTCGGATCAACGGCAACGTCATCCGCGAGACGATCACCGGTATCGACGACTTGACCTACCGCGTGTCCGTGCCGATCAAGCCGACCCAGCAGATCGGTGTCGGTGGCACGGTGCTGCCTGGACCGCAGGACATCCGAGGCGAGCAGGTCTGCGCGCTCGGTCCTCCCTGTCTTCCGATCCGCATCGGGGCATGTGTGCCGTGCGTGCCGGGACCGCAGGTCGTCGAGCTCGTCGTCCGCCGCGTTCCGTATGTCACCGACACCGGCGTGCGTCAGTACGGCTCCTACGACAAGGTCTACTTGTACTGCCGACAGGTGAACGTCATCGAACTGAAGGCGTTCCCCATCGACAGCGTCGGGCCGGCGGAAGTCACCGCGCCCGCGTTCGAGCCGGAAGAGCCGCTGACACAGACGAGCCTCTACACCGACCGTGTGCAGCCCGTCGTTGCGGCCTACAACGACGTGCAGGAGGGATCGCTCGCCAAGGGCGCGCTGATGCACTACCACCTCCCGTCGACCACGCTGGCGTTCGGACAGGACACCTTCGATGGCGTGGCGAGCGTGCCGTGGCTGTTCAACAGTTTCTACCCCGGCTGGCTTCTCCCCGCGAGAGACACGGTGACGCTCACGGCCTACGCCGGAGCGCAAGCCACGGGCTGGAGCAACGTCGCGGGCCTTCGGGTCAACAACGTCTCGATCAGCACGGGCAGGAAGATCCTCGTGCTCGGCAACCTTCAGGTCAAGAACGTGAGCGGCTCGGAGACGGCCCCCGGAGACGAGGGGACGAACACGGAGCCCTACGTGGTCGCTGACATCGCTTCGTTCGCGCTGTTTCAGCTCATGTGGCAGCCGTCGACCAACGCGGCCACTGCATGGACGTCGATGGAAGAGAGCCTCGGCATGGTGAACAACTTCGTGTGGTTCACCCGCGAGCCGTTCAGCGGTTCGCAGCCGGGCAACTATCTACCGGCATGGAGCATCGAGAACGTCGAGGTTCACCTCATGGCGCTGCTCGACCTGCCGCCTTCCGCGACCTCCATCAACATCGGCATCTTCGGCAGCGTGGCGAACACGAACGATGAGTGCGAGGTGATCCGAGGGAACCTGTCCTTCATCTCGCTCCGGGAGTAGCCTTGGCGACCATCACCCCGAACACGACCTACCCGAACGGCGCGACCCTTCCGACGGCGTCCCACAACGCCAACATCTACTCAACGACGTCGGGCCGCGGCATCATGTCGGAGCCGAACGGTGGCCTCCAGGTCGTGAACCTCGACGCAGCGTTCACGATCCGCGATGAGCACGTCATGCCGCAAGAAGCGGTCATGTCGATGATGGACGGGACGACCGTCCCGATGGACGTCTACAACAACGCCTTCGGCATCCGCGACGACGAAGACCCGGCCTACGTCGCGCTCGCCGGCCTGTGCCAGCGGGTCTACTTCCCCTTCGCAGCCGCCCTCGCCTCGTGGCAGTGGTCGTTCCACGTCTCCGTGTTCCGACCCTTCATGATCAACATGGACAACCAGTCCGGGCCGGACATCTCCCCCATCGCCGTGCGCGTGTTCGTGGACGGCGTCGAGTTGCCGGTGTGGCGGCGGAACTTTCCGGTGTCGGCCGAGATCGACGTCCTCAACAACACGTTCACCAACCACGAGCAGATCTGCCCGCTCTGGTTCGACCTGACGTACCTTCAGCAGGCGCCGGCGGCCGGATACCACGACATCGCGGTGAAGCTGTATCTGCCGCGCGTGACCTACAACCCGCAGGGGTTGGACCCGAACCCGGACGAGTTGGACATCGCCGTACCGTTGTCCGCGTTTAGCCCGTCGGGCACGGTAACGGACACCGTTCAGTCAACAGTCCACACCCGCATCTCGTTTGGCACGAGAAACGTCCGCTGCGTGATGTTCAAGTAACCCGTCGCCTGCGCGGGGGCAACATGATATGCTCGCCGCGAGGTGAATATGTTGCCTATCGCTGCTGCCGCGCCGCTGATCGGGCTTGCCGGACAGGGAGCCACGAGCCTTATCGGCACCGCTGGACAGGCTATCGCATCTGCGGTGGACCCGGCGGCCATCGCGTATCGCAAGCAGTTGAAGAAGGACGTCGACGCGCTGAAGCAGGGCAAGCTCGGCCTCTCCGAAGCGGAGAAGCGCACGATGCTCTCCGGCACGCAGCGCGCCCTTCAGGCTCAGACGGCCGGTCTGGAGGCGAACCTCCGGCGCTCCGCCGCGGCGCAGGGCGGCTTCGGTCGCTCCGGCGCGCAGATGGCGGCGCTCGGACAGATCGCGGCGGGGCAGCAGGAGCAGATGGCAAAGGCCGCCGGCACGGTCGACGAGCAGTCCCAGCGGGTCGCACAGCAGCGCTTCGCTGACGTGATGAACCGCCTCGCCGACAAGCGCGCAGAGGCCATGCAGACCGGAGCGGTTGTCGGCCAGGCCGCGCAGACCTACGGCGCAGAGACGGCGGCTGCGGCGAAGACGCTCCGCGAGAAGCGGCTTGCGGAACGCGCCGAGACGGCCGCAGGACTCGGCACGACCTACGGCATCCCGGCCGGGATGACGGCTGAAGAGTACCAGAAGCTCACCCCGCAGCAGCGCGCGACGTCGACCCTGCTGAGCGGCGTGTAGGAGGAGTCATGGCGAAGACCTACACCCCGTCGTACATGGACATTCTGCTGTCGTCGGAGATCTACGACGACACGACCGCGACGTCCGACCCGAAGGCGATGGCCGAGTACCGCAAGATGCGGGCCTTGGTCGAGGACTACCGCAAGGGCGGCATCAACGCGATGGTGCTGAAGCAGTGGAAGGACTCCCTCACTGCGAGCCAGGCGGCGCTTGCCTCGACGCAGCGCCTCGTCGGGACCATCAACGAGACGGCAGCGAAGAACGGCCGTGTCGAGACGCAGTCTCTCGTGGCACTCAAGAAGAGCGTCGATGACAACCTGACGCGCCTCGCGACGCAGAGCGCGCAGGTCATCAGCAGTCGGCTCAGCCCAGCGCTTGGGGCGTTTGCACAGCAGGATAACGTCGCTGCTGGCATGGAAGAGCTGACCAACACGCTGAGTCGACAGGGTGTCGAGGTCAGCCGAGAGACGCCCGACATCGCCGGCATGGGGCAAGAAGTGTCCCAGCGCATGTTCGGGAAGCCGATTGACCAGATCACGCCGCAAGAGGCGAGTCAGATGGTCATCGCTGCGGGTGGTAGTCAGTTTCTTGGCGATCAGACTCGTGCGTTCTTTGAGCACGCACAGAGCGTCATCGCAGCGCAGAACCAGGCCGGCCGTGAGGTGCAGGCCACCTGGAGCAAGCTCGAAGAGTTGTCGCGGGTCAGCGGTGGCGTACTGACCGGCGCGCAGGCGCAGGAAGCCGTCCGCCTCTCGCAGAAGTATGCGGAGCTCACGGCCGCCAAGGCCGGCATGTCGGCCACCGACATCGCGCAGGAGATGAAGCGCGTGGCCGCGCTCGACGACGAGTACACGTCGCTCCAGCGTGACGCCGAGGAGTTCAAGGCGCTCGCAATCACACCGCGCAAGAAAGGTCTGCGGACCAAGATCGGCCGCGCGGTCGCCAACGAGGAGTTCCGCGCGTGGGCCGCCGACAACGGGTTCAAGCTCGGCACGTCGCGCATCGACGAGAACGGCAACGTGGTCTACTCGCCTGGCATGGACGACGAGCGCGCCATTCTCGCGTTCGGGCGGCAGGCCATGTCGGGACGCCCGCTGGGTTTCTCTGCGAGCACCGGAACCCGCGTGCGCGTGACGGTCACCGACCCGGAGAAGCGCGACCAGATCCTGCGCGACTACAAGGTCACGGCCGACGGCAAGTACGCCGTGATGGGCGACACCGTGCTGAACCCGGCGCAGTACCAGCGCGAGATGCGGCAGCAGGGCTTTGTGCCCACCGGCTACGACATCGCCACGTCGGGCGACACGGTCTACGTCAGCGCCCCCGGAGGCGCGGTCAGCGTCCTCAAGGACGGCCAGTTCGTCCCGGTCGAGGGAACGCCGCCGGCGCTCGACTTCAAGCCCGCCGTCGTCATGGGAGAGGGCGGAACCTTCCGCTACATGACGACCGACGACTTCATCAAGCCTCCCTCCGAGGATCTGCTCGCCACGGCGGACGCCGGAGACGAGGAGAAGATCCGCGAGTTCTCGTCGATCAAGCTCGTCGGTGCCGACCAGTTGCCGTCGGTCGGCGAGGTGTCCATCGACGGCTACCTCGACAAGGCCAACGCCAAGGACATCCTCGAACAGGGTGTCGGGACGTTCAGCATCAACGGCGGCAAGCAGAAGTTCTCGGCGGGGGCCAAGATCGAGATCCTCGGTCGAGGAGAGGCCACGCTGTTCCAGGACCGGCAGAAGGCGGCAGAGCGGCGCACGTCGCAGATGCCGAACCTGCTCACGCCGGAGCAGGTCCGCACGGCGGAAGCCAAGCGGAAGGAAGTGGCACAGGCCGTGGTCACGCGGCCCGACGTTCCTGAGCTCGCCTATGACGCGGCGCTCGACGAGGAGTTTGGGGCGGCCCGCATGGAGGCGCTGGTGTCTCGTGGCCTGGTCACGGAGGCCGCGGCCCAGCAGGCGATGGCGGACGTGCAGGCGGCGCGCCAGACCGCACAGGAAGGAGCGCCCGCCACCGCGGCTGCTCCGGCTATCGCTGCTCCGGCCGCTGCTGCCCCGGTTGCCGCTGCTGCGCCTCCTGTGGCTCCCGCGGCTCCAGCGGCCCCGGCCGCAGCGGCTCCGGCTCCCGCGCCCGCTCCAGCAGCGAAGGCCGCGCCTCCCGCCGTCTACCGGAAGACGTCAGACGGTGCCGTCTACAAGATCACGCCCGACGAGGTGGAGATCGTCCAGCCACCGACCGGCACGGTGCTTCCGCCGGAGGCCGAGCGCAAGACGCGCAAGTCCGACAACCCGGACGAGTACGCCGCGAAGATCGAACTGGTGTCAGGCGCAAGCCGCATGTCCGTGCCTGAGATCGAGGCGATTGAGACGCGGATGTCCGGTCGCGGTGTTGAGCCGAAGCCGGAACCGTTCAAGGTCGGCGAGAAGCGCGGCAGCACTACCATCGAGTACGCGCAGCAGGAGCGCGAGCGCCCGTCGGTCGGTGACATGTTCGCCGACCTGTTCCGCGGCAAGCAGGGGCGCGCGCCCAGCGGCGGGCCGATCCCAGAAGGTGTGGAGAAGGCCGAGCGCGAACGGAAGGGGCTGCCGCCCATCCGACTGCCGGAGTTCAAGCGGCGCGAGCAGATGAAGCAGCAGGCTGCGGTGGCTGCGCTGCCCGCGACCGACGAGACGCTGCCGGAATCGACGGGCCTGCCCGGACCCGCCGCAGCAACGCGAGGGCAGGAGCCGCGCACGCCATTCGCCGGCGTGGAAGCGCCGAAGCCGACGGGTGCTGTCGGGCCGCAGGGCGAGATGCCATCTCCCGGCACGGGCGTGGCGTCGGCCCTCGACATCGGCAAGGGCCGTCAGGCAATGGGCCTCTTGGAGCGCAGCACCGGCGACCGAGACGCCGATCTTCGTGCCAAGGTGGCGGCCATCCGCGAGAAGGAGAAGGCGAAGCCGGGGTCTGCCCTAGAAGAAGTCGCCGCTGTGGGTCGCGAGTTCCGCGAGCGCCTGAAGCGTCCGATGGGATCCGTGACGGCCGTGCCGGCGAAGCCTCCGGCGCCGCCGCAGACGCCGAGCGCGCCGGCAAGCGCACAGTTCGATCCCGTGACGGGCGAGCCGGTGGCGCTTGAGGGTGCCACCACGCCCCGTGGCCTCGGCATGTTCCGTCGCCTTCAGAAGCCCGCCACCACGAGGTAGCCATGCCAACCCCGATCAAGGCGGCGTCTGCCGCAGCCATTCCTCCAACGCTGCCCGCCACCGTGCAGACGGCTGTTGCTCCTGCGCCGGCGCCGAAGCCCGCGACGGCAGCTGTGCCGGCCAAGACGGGCGCGAAGAACACCCCGAAAGCCACAGTTCGCGCCTTGCCAGAAGAAATGGAAATGGAGGAACCGCCGCCCGTTGCCGAAGAGAACCCCATGTTGCCATACCTTGAGGCAGTCCGCGGCATCAGCGCGTTGCGCGCGGCGGGAACGATTGGCCCTAGCGTAGGCTCAAGCCGCCGCGAAGTCGGTTTTTCTCGCTCCTTCACGGCGTACCCAACGATGACCGTGGAATCGGAAAGTTCTCGCTACGATCCGTCCATGAGCCGGGAAGAAGCGGCTATGCGGCGGCAGGGAAAGGTGGCGCCTCCGATCATGCCGCCGAAGGACATCGAAAACGTAACCTTCGGCCAAATGGCGAGTGCGGCGCGTTCTGTCGATCTTGCATATCAAGGTGCAGTCGAAGCTGCGGGTGATGCAGACAGCGCGCTTCGGCGGGCCGCAACAGATCCAAGCAAGACGCCAAACGATCTGAAGGCGCTAGAGGACGAGAAGGTGCGCGCGCTTCGTCGTGTGGCAGATCTCGCCGCCACAAGGCGAGAGTTCGGAATGGAAACTACGACCATAGCGCAAGGCCAAGCGCCGCTACTAGCACCTGCTCCGACAGTCGGACCGCGCACCGGGGGCGGGAAAGAGTACTACTGAAGACACCACCAACGCTGACGCCCGGTCGCCGTGGAGTACTCTACGATGCGAACGGGCGCGCGTGTGTCTTCCGTGATAGGATGCGCCATCGGAGTGACGTAGATGGCGCGCACCTACGAGGAACTGGTTGCCGATGAACTCAAGGCAGAGGCCGCCACGACCGCGCCGCCGGCCGTCATCCCTGCGCCTGCGCCCATCGGCGCAGCGAAGCCCGGCAGCCGTCTTCAGAGCGCAATCAAGCCCGCAGCCCCGCCTGCCCCTCCGGTAACTCGTGCCGTCGAGCCGGTCAAGCCGAAGCCGCAAGAAATCAAGGCGCCGAAGGAAGTCAAGGTTCCGAAGGAAGCCAAGGCACCCGAAGCCGCCGCGCCCGTGCCTCCGCCGAAGTTGGTGCTCCCGCCTGATGTGGCGCGCGACATCGACTACAAGAAGGTGTACGACGCCGCGGGTACGCCGTTTGTTTCGCAGGCACTTCGTTTCGCCGCTCCTGAGATGGGCATGTCCGCCGATGAGCTCCAGCGTGTCGCGCAGGCGCAGGGCGTCGACCTCGACGCCATCGTCAAGGGGCGCAACAAGGGCCGTACCTACGACGAGATCGTCAAGGCGGCGCGTGACCGTGGCGTCATCGGCTTCATGCCGATTGAAGAGCGCGAGCGGGCGTTCACCAAGCTCGCTGATGACGTCGAGAAGGCGCAGAAGGGCATCGCGTCGGACACGGTGGAGTTGAAGCGTGCTGGCGCGGACAAGGGCTTCGGCCCCGCCGGCGCGCTCAGCGGCTACACGTTCGCCGGCACGCAGGCCGAGCTGCCGGAGGTCACGAAGCCCGGCGAGCACGCCTACACGGTCGCCAGCCTGCTGGTGGACGCCATCCTCAAGGACAAGTCTGCGTCTCAGATCTACGATCTCTACGGACGCAAGCTCGCGACGGGCAACACCCAGCGCTACATCGACGAGCGCACCGAGCAGCTTCGTGGTCGGGCCAACATCAAGGCCAGCGATCCCGACGCGGTGGAGAAGATCGCGGCCCTGCGGCGCCGCGCCACCAACGAGGTCATCGCCTTCAAGACCGTCGGCATGTGGACGCCCATCGTCACGATGCAGGACGTAGATGTCACCGAGGGTCGGGCGGAACCTGGGCTTCTCGGATCGGTCATGCCGAACATCGAGATCATCGGGTTCAACAACAAGGGCCAGGCGATCTTCCGCCAGGAGTCGCCCTTGGGCGTTCTGTTCCGCGCCATCGACGTTCCGCAGTCCGCCGTTGTCGGTGCCCTGTCCGGCGTCGGTGCGGCGCGTGGTATTCAGACCGGTGCCAACTTCCTTGAGTACGCGCTCGACACGACCGAGGGCTCCGCGCCCTACGTCCGCGCGCCTGCCATCGCTGCCGGGTTTGCGGCGTCCCTTGTGACCCCTGACCTCCTCGGCGGCGCGGGCGTGGCTGCGAGCGCGGCGAAGGCCGCCTACAAGACGCGCGTCCTCGGCACGAACGCGAAGCGTGGCATCGAGCTGCTCGACACCATCATGGAGGCACGCGCGGCGGGCAACGCCGGACGTGTGGGTGAGTTCAAGCGGGCCACGGATGCGGAGGTCGCGCTGCGCCGGGAGATCCCTGCCGCGGCCGATCTGCTCGACCGCGCCGACGCGCGGGCCGCTGAGATGATGGACATCGTCGAGCCGATGCCCGACAACATGCAGGACGACCTCGCGGCCGTCATCGCCTCGCGTGTGCCGGCCGCCGCCGACATGGCTGCGTCCCGCGCGTTCCTGCATCCGTCCGTCCGCAAGGACGTGCTGGGCGTCGTCACGAAGACGAAGGAGTACAACCCCGTCGCCTACGACACGCTCTACAACACCAAGCGGCAGCTCGACAGCCTGGCGGAAGCGAAGGCCGAGTACTTGGCCGCAGAGGCCAAGACGGTCGAGGACTACGTCACGTCGTTCACGCGCGGCGTCGTGCGGGACGGCTTGTCGGCCATGCCGGAAGCCCTGCGGCCCAGCGCGGAGGAGATCGACGAGCTGGCGGAACTCGTGGCGCGCGCCACCCCCACGGGTGTTGCCGACAAGAAGGCGTTCCTTGAGACGGAACTGCCGAAGATCCTGAAGGAAGGCAAGTTCGCCGACGACAAGTACAAGGCGGCTCGCCAGGCGGTCTACCGGCGCAACGCGCAGATCGGGCGCATGCTCGACCGAGTCAAGGGGCGTGAACTCGGCGAGTTGATGGCCGAGGATCTCGGACTGTTTGAGCGAGCGCAGCGCGCCATCCTCCGCAACAGCGAGGCCCGTGGCGTCGCCGCCTCCCTCATCCGCGACGAGCTGGCCGCTGCGGGTCGCATCAAGATCCAGCCGTCCAACCTGTTCGCTAGCGTCTCCCCGAAGTTGCCGGACGGCACGCCGTACAACCTCACGCCGGACGGCGTGATCCTGTTCGCAGCGCTTCGTCGGGCCGCCCCGCAGATCAGCGCGCAGGACGCATACGCCGCAGCGGCGGTCTTCGACGCGATGGCAGTCGCCGAGGCCAAGCGTCTCCGGGTGTCGGTCGAGGACATCTACAAGAGCCGCGCGCCGCAGATCCGTAGCGCCACGCCCGAAGACCTGAAGCGGGTCGCAGGAGCCAAGGGAGGCCCGCCCGCCCCGGCCGCTCCGGCTGCCGCAGAAGTCGCTCCGGTCGCTACGGCTCCTACGCCGCGCAGGCGTGCGGCCCGCCCGCCGAAGGCCGAGGCACCTCCGGTTGAAGCACCGAAGGCCGAGGCTCCCGTAGCGACTCTCACGGATCTCGCAGACGAGGAACTCGACAACGCCATCCTCGCCCTGGAAGAGGGGCCGCCAGGACCGATGCTCGACGAGTTGCGTGCGGAGAAGGCACGCCGCGCTGCTCCGGCCGTCGAAGCCCCGACGCCTACTGTCACCGCAGAGACGTGGGAAGGGGCGCGCGTCTCTGACCCGATGGCAGGGAAGAGCGGCGTCGTTGTTCGCTGGGAGCCTCTGGGCTCCGGCATGAACGACGCGCTGGTGCGCTACGACGACGGGAAGGAAGTCTGGACGTCGTCCAACATGCTGCGCGCAGAAGACGGAGCGGCGCGGCCGACTCGTATGCAGGCGCAGCGCGCGGCGGATGAGAAGGCCCTCGCGGATCTCAAGGCGATCCGAGAGCGCCACCTTGCGGGGCTCGCCGTCAAGTGGCCGGGCATGGAGTTCGGCAAGGCGCACGTAGGCCAGTCCATCGACCAGGCCATCGCCGACGTCGAAGCGCGCTTGGCTCGCGCCGAAGCCCCGACTCCTCCGACTCCTACTGTCGCAGCCCCCGCTGCCCCTACGGTTATCCCGGCCGCCACAGAGGCGCAAGCCGAGGCCGCAAAGATTGTCGAGACCGCTCCTGCCACGCGAGGTCGCGCCGCTCGTGCGAAGAAGGCCGAGGCCGCGCAGACCAAGTTGTTTCCGAGCATCGTGCCGCTTGCCCGTAGCGCCCCGTCGCCGTGGGGCGACACGCCAAAGCGGTTCGTCGTTGCGGCCGAGTCGCGCCTGCGGAAGGCAGGGGAAGACCTCGACGCGCGCCTCATCGACCAGGTCGAGTACGACATCGCCGTCGGTGATGTGAAGCGCGACCTTGCCGCGCAGAAGGCAGAGCGGGCCGTCAAGAAGTCGCAGGCGCAGTTGGTGCGCGGGGCAGACGATGCGCGAGCCAAGCTCCTTCAGGCGAAGGCCGCAGGCGTCATCGACGAGGCCGGCGCGGATCTCGCCGAGTGGCTCATTCGGCAGAACCCGCGCATCGCGGACGACCTCAACATCGCCGTGCTCACCGCCGAGTCGGCGAAGAAGCGCTTCGGCGTGCAGATCGGCGAGGAGGTCGCGGGGTTCTACGAGCCGGTCGACCGCGTCGTGGCGCTCATCAAGGAGCGCGGCAGCGAGCTGACTGCGGCCCATGAGATCCTCCACCACACCGAGCAGATGCTGCCAGAGGCGCTTCAGACGGCCGTCGTGGACGAATGGGCGAAGCAGATCCAGAAGGCGCTCGGCACCGCGACGCCGGAGCAGCGGCCCGCGCTGGAGAAGGCGCTCGCGGGCGACTCGGCGGCGCTGCTGACGGGCGTCACCGACGGCACCCTGCCGCGCTCGTTCTACCAGTATTCCAACCCCTCGGAGTTCTGGGCCGTCAACGCCAGCCGCATCGTCAGCGGGCGCTACGCCACGGCTGACAAGGGCTTCGTCGCCAAGGCGAAGCAGTGGCTCACGGAGTTCGTGGAGAAGGTGAAGAGCATCTTCGGGCTGTCGTCCGATGCGCCGCTCATTCGTGCCCTCGACGACGTGCTCAAGGGCAACGGCACGGCGGTGTCGAACATGCTCAGCGAGGGCGCACAGCTCCAGGTGCAGCGTAGCGCCTCCGCGATCCTCGATGAGTTGAAGAAAACGCAGTTCATCTCGACCCCGCAGCTCCTTCAGATCCTCGGTGACTCGCGCCCTGAGTATCTAGACAACGTGGCCTCGTTCATTCTGGAACAGCGCAACAAGGTGCGTGAGGGGCGCCTTACGGTGCGCGACGTGGCGAAGGCGTACCTTCCCACCGTGGCCTCGCAGCGCGCGGGCGCTATCGACGCTACGCGAGTCGAGGCCATCCTCGGCCCTCTCGATGACCGCTTCATCGTGCTCGGCAAGAAGGGCCAGCGTCAGGTGCGGCCGGAAGAAGCGATGGCAGCGTGGATGTTCTCGCCCGACGGCCAGCGCGCGCTGGACGCGCTGGAGCGCGGCGAGTTCGACGCAGATGCGTGGGAAACTGTCGCCAAGCTGCGCGACATCTGGGGCAACAACACGCTGCGTAACTCTGGCGTGTTCTCCGTGCCGAAGCCTGGCGCGGCCACCATGCAGAGCCTCCAGTCGGTCGTTGACGAGATCAACGCAGCTGGTGGAGACGTCACAAAGGTAGAGGCGGCCGTCCGTAAGCTGAACGGAATCGGTAACGCGAAGACCCCGTTCATCTCTCATCTGCTCGGTTTCGGTGAGAGCCCGACGATGGACGCGGTCGAGTTCAACGGCTGGCTCACCGGCCGCGCCGACATCGGCACGCTCGCGACCCCCGAATCGGATCTCGCGCGTGACCTCAAGGCGCGGCAGGACGTCGACAAGATCGCTGTGGCGATGGCCGACCGCGCGATGGGGCGGTTCCGCGCGCTGCGCGCCGAGGGTGTTCCGGGCACGGATCTGCCCGACGAAGTGTTTGGCGCGATCATGCATCACTGGTTCTGGGACAAGCTCAAGGACGCTCAGACCACGCACGCCGGTATGTACGACGCCCTCCGCTACGCCAGCAAGGAAGCCCCGATGCCCTCCGGTATCTCGGCAGCGGCAGAACGTCAAACCGATGTCCTCAAGCAGGTCAGCCCGTCCGGTGAGGTGAAGGGCTTCACCGACTGGAACAAGGAGAACCGGGCCATCATCACGCTGTTCGAGGGCGCGGACGCCTCGACGGTGCTGCACGAGGTGGCGCACGTCGTGCGCCGGCAGTCGCTCACCGCAGAAGACATGGACGCCATCACGGGCTGGATCACCTCCAAGGGCGTGAAGGTCACCCACCAATACGGCGAGTTCGTGGGCGACGCCGATGAGATCGAGAAGGCCGAGGAGATGTTCGCCAAGGCGTTCGAGCGGTACGTCGCCGAAGGCGTTGCGCCGGTGCCTGCGCTCACCCCGGTGTTTGAGCATCTGAAGCAGGTCATCCTCTCCGTCTACAAGGCGGTCAAGGATCCGATCATCGGTGTGGAGCTCCAGCCCGAAGTGCGGGCCGTCTTCGACCGTCTGTTCGAGGGCGCGGATCAGCAGGCCAACCCGACGTTCAAGCAGGTGCTGCGCCGGAGCCTTCTCGGTGCGGAGGACGCCGGAGAGGAGGGTGTCCTCACGACGCTCGCCAACGAGGCCAAGCGCCGCCGCATCCCGATCATCCTGGACGACGCGGGCACGCTCGGCCCCAGCGACGTGGAAGACCTCCAGCGGCAGTTTGACGCAGCCGTCGACAAGAAGGTCGCCGACGACAAGCCCTACCTCCGGTTCCCCGTGCCGGTCATGGGCAAGCAGGACTGGACGCGCAACGACATCATCGAGCTTCAGGCCAAGCGCACGGCCGACCATCTGAAGCAGTTGGAGCGGACCCGCGGCATCCGTATCGACCTCTCCCGTCGTGGCGCCGGCTCGGCTGCGATGGTCGAGGAAGACACCGCCGTTGAGACGCTGCGGTCGTGGTTGTCGCCGCGCGCGACGGAAGAGGAGGCCGGGACGCCCGCCAAGGTCCGCGCAACGCTGCGTGGCATCGCGGCTACGTTCCTCGGCGGCGACGTCGTCCGTGAGCGTGGCGGCGCGCAGAACCTGCTGCGCCTCGCTCCGCCGCAGTTCCGCAAGGCCATCGACACATCGGCCCGCCTCATCGAGCAGATGCTCGGAGAGGCTATCGGCCTGATGAACGACACCATCGAGACGGGGAACGACACCGAGTTGGTCGCGTTCCTGAGCGGCAAGGGAGACATCCGCCGTCTGAGCGGACGCCCCGTGGTCACCGCAGGCCACGACAGCATGGCCTCCGTGATCCGTATCCTCAAGAACGCCTTCGCCCAGTGCCAGCCGGATGAGTTGGCCGCGCTCTCCGTATCGGCCGACGCCGTCAACCTGGGCGGTGCGAAGGCGATGGACGAGTTGGCGAGCCTCGGCTTCGGCGAAGGCGCGTTCAAGGCGGCTGATGAGGCACGCGCGAGGACGCAGAAGAGCCTCGCAACCGCCATCAACCGCATCTTGTACGCGCAGTCCAAGGGCGCGGAGAGCGACTTCGGTGCGTCTCTCGCGGCGGCTCTTCGTGGTTCGGTCGAGGCGCCGGGCTCGCCCCGTCCGACGCACGAGGTGCGCCTGATGGAGGTGCTGACGTACCTCGCGGGTGTTTCGGCCCGCGACGGTAAGACGTTCAGCGGCACCTCCCCGGATGCCGTGCGGATCTTCCTGAACGACATCGGCAACATCTACGACGACATGGCGAAGCGCCGTGCAGCCATCAGCGTCATCGCGGGGTTCGGGTCGGCCGACCTCGCCAAGGACGTGCTGGTCAAGATGGATCTCGCCATCAGCCCGGAGGCGTACCGACAGTTCGTCGGCTGGACGTCTGCGAAGACGATTGACCCGAAGTACGTCAACGAGCTTGCTCGCGTCACGAACGCCTATGGCGCGAACGTAGAGTTCATCCAGGACGCTGTCCTCGACGTCAACTACTACATCCCGCGCCTGGCACGCGAGCGCATGGCAGAGGCGCTTGCCCGTGCGACGTACCGTCCGGCCGAGGCGGCCACGGGGACCGACGCCTTCAACATGCTGTACCGCTACATGAAGACCCGCATGACCCGTGGCTCCTTCTTCGTCCGGCCGCGGTACTTCATGATGAACACGACCGATCACTTCATGCAGATGGGCATGACGGTCGGCTTCGGCGTGGCCGCCGTCTCCACGACCCGTGTCATCGCGCAGGATCTTGTGGTGGTCCCTGGCTGGGCGCAGGTCGTCGACATCGTGCGGCTCACGCCTATCGGCAAGCGCGTCCGGCCCGATGCCCTCGAAGGTGTTCGGCGCGCGTTGCAGGCGGGCGGCGACCGTGCGGCCTGGCGCGTCGGTCAGTTGTTCTCGGTCGGCAAGTACCGCATCGAGGTCAACCCGATCCTTGAGGGACTCGACGGCGGGTTCCGCGCGGGCGACAAGGTGTACAGCTACCGCGACGTGCGGAACATCTTCGTGCAGGAAGGCGTCTTCTCGTCCTACGACACGCGCGAGTTGGCGAACGTCATCCAGCGCGAGGGGCAGCTCTCCATCAGAACGCAACTCGGCAACGCTGAACTCAAGGCCGCAGGCGGCAGCGTCGTGCCTGCGCGGATCCGCAACTTCTTCGCCGACTGGCAGAAGTCCGTGGCCGACATCGCCGAGGCGTGGGGCGAGCGTGAGCGCGTCGGCGCGGCCGTCTCGCTGATGGAAGCTGGGTATGATCCGCGCACCGCGGCGCGCCTCACGATTGACGCGCTGTACGACTACAGCCAGTCTCTCACGAAGGCCGACCGTGGCCTGATCGTCGGCATCATGTTCCCGTTCTGGGCCTTCCAGAAGAACGCCAACATGCAGGTCGTGAACCTCATGTTCAGCCCGTGGGGCGCCTACCGCATGATGGCGCTGAAGCGCGCGAAGGACCGGACGGCTCAGTTGCTGTCGGAGGTTCTCTACAACGACGTCGGCACCGAGTACGGGCTCGACGTGAAGTCCATGCCGCCTGAGCTCCAAGACTCCTACTACGCCATCATCAAGGAGTTCGAGGAGTCCTACGGCGCAGACGGGCCGCCGCCCGAAGCGAAGCGCGCGATGCGACTGTTGCTCACCGGCCGCGCGATGGGCGTGGAAAGCGGCGTGTTCACGGAAGTCTCGGCCAACCTCCAGCGGCTCCGTGGCGTGGGTGCGTTCGCCGAGATCCAGCGGTTCGGCGAGTACGCAGCGTTGGAGCCGTCGGCCTCCAACCTGCCTACGTACCTGCGTGACCGCACCGGCGTGCCCGTGCCGTTCCCGCGCACCGAGGCGGTCCGCATGTACTACCGGATCGCGGGCGACGACCACTCCTACATGGAGTTGTTCTGGCCTGAGTCGGCGGTCGAGTCGGGCATGCGTCACCACACGCAGCTCATGGCGGCGTACATCCTCATGGCCGCCGGCGCCACGCAGCTCTTCAGCGACAAGGTCACGGAGGGCGGCTACTCCGAGACGTCGGCGATGCGCGTCATCGAGCCGATCTTCGATCCGGCCCGCTCGCCGTTCATCGGAACGATGCTCGCCGACATGGGGCAAGAGGCGATGGCGCCGAAGCGCATGGCGAAGATCGCGACGCCGGAGGGGCTCAAGCGAGTTCACCCGGCAATCGGCAAGATGATGGACGAGATGTACGGTACGACGTTCATCCGCGTCCCTGCCGTGGCCGACCCGTTCGTCCTCGACCCGGAAGGCAACGCGCAGGAACTGTCGGAAGAGACCGTCGCCCGCCTCAAGGCACTCCAGCAGGAGTACCCTGACATCGGGGTTGTCAAGGAGCAGCGGTACTACATCCCCGGCGGGATGTGGTCCCTCGCGTTTGAGAACAGTCCGCTCGGAGAGCTGAACAGCCTCCTGATCCGTTGGGAGGAGGAGCCGCTTGAACGCGCCGACATTCGCGGCGAGATACTTCGTTGGGCGCGGGCCGCCGGAGGTTTCGACGTCGCGCTCGTCTCCGCAGAGAAGGCAGCACGTACCGAAGAACCAAAGAAGACCAAGGAAACCCCCGGAATCTAAGGAGGCATCATGTCCATCGCACGCTACGGCGGCTTCAATCACGCAGGCATCAGCTACAAGCATCAGGCGGCGCTCACCACGAGCTACCAGGTGTTCACGCTCACCGCCGACACCACCAACGCGCCCCGCACGGCGTCGGTGCCCGACTTCGCACACTTCCAGCACCTCGCCGTCGAGATGGACACCATCGCCGGCGGCGCGTCCAGCGTGACGTTCTTCCTCGCGCGCGACGTCCAGGGCGACATCCCCCTGACCGCAGAGCAGACTTCGTCCGTGCAGTTCGGCTTCACGACTGCCAGCGACGGCGCAACGATCTCGTGCATCGACCTCGACTACCACTACCAGGCGCTTGCCGCCGAGGTGCGCGGGACTGTCTACGTCGTGATCAAGCTTAACGCGGGCACGGCCAACGGCAACCTTCGTCTGCACTGGCGCGCATAGTTTCTGCTCGCTGATAGCGTCCTCTCTCGCGTTGTGATAGCGTAGGCGCGAGAGAGGTCTGCATGGCTGACGTAGCGAACATGTTCAGCGGTGGCTGGTACGCGGCTCCGTCGTCTACGGCGGTCGCGGCCACGGCCTACACAGACGGCGTGCTGATCCCCGGCGCGACGTTGAACAAGGTGCCGACGCTGACCTCGACGACCATCGCGGCCGTCGACACCACGGCCAACGGCATCAAGTTCTCGTACCTCTACAGCCTCCGCTGCGCCTACAACGTGTCGTTCGCCGGTCAGATCCGCGCGCGTGTCCGATGGCAGCAGGTCGCTGCGGCCCCCGCCGGTGCGCGGGGCCGGATGAACATGGACGTGCGCCGCAAGGACACCAGCGGCAACGTGTCGAGCATCGCGGGCTTGGTGAAGGGTCAGGGCATCCCTCGCGCGCTCGACGTTGGCGGCGGCGCGACGTACACCGAGAACAACATCACGGTGAACGTACCGAACCAGACGTTCGTCCCCGGCGAGAGCATCGTCATCGTGTTCGAGTTTGAGGTGACGACGCCGGCGGCAGGCAACACGCTCTCCGTGCTGCTTCAGACCGACGCGGCTACGGCCGGCGCGGAGCTCATGGTCGAGATCGACGCCGGACGGGCGAACTGATGGCCGAGCAGGACTACTACAGCGCCATGCGCGCCATGAAGGCGGATGCCGTTTCCGAGGAAGGCGAGGCGTGTCCTGCGGCAACGCAGAGCGTCGAGATGAACCTCGCCAACCGGCAGAAGGCCATCGACAGCGCCAACTACGGACCTGCCAACCCGCAGGAGCCGGGCGACTACTGGACGCAGAAGGCCGAGCGCATGAACGCCGAAGAGGCGGGCATCAAGAAGATGCTGTGCGGCAACTGCGCCAAGTTCATCATCACGCCGAAGATGCTCAAGTGCATCGAGAGCGGGATCCGCGCGGACGCGGAGGAAGTGATGATCGCCGGGCAGATCGGGTTCTGCGCGGCGTTCGACTTCGCCTGTGCGGCGAAGCGCACCTGTGACGCGTGGATCACCGGCGGCCCGGTGATGAAGGAGTCCTGATGGCGAACGCTCCGTCCGGTGAGGGAACGATCAACGTCAGCCGCCCCATTCAGATCCCTGCGTGGGTGCTGGCGCTGAGCTTCGTCGGCGGTGGTGGTTGGTTGACGTGGCAAGAAGCCCGCGGCACTGAAGCGGCAGCCGCAGAGCACAACTGCGACGATCTGGACGGCGTCAAAGAAGATGTCGCGGCGCTCAAGGCGCAGATGACGCAGATGGACGCCAGGCTCGCGCGCATCGAGAACATCCTCATCAATGGTTCGAGGTAGCCCATGTCCTGTGCTTCTGGTTCTGGCGGCTCGACGAGCTGCGCCTCCATCGGCAACGTGAAGATCGCGGCGGGAACGCTGACGAACTACGGGGCCTCGACACGTCTCGCCATCGATGTCGGCGGCGGTATCGCCACCGTGAACGTGCTGCGGGTCAAGATCGACTGGACGGCGGGCGGCGCAGCCTCGTTCACGCCTCGGCTCTACAGCGCGGTCGCGGGTGTCGCCGGCTCCATCGACATGGAGTTCGAGGGCAGCAGCACGCTCGTCGCGGCGCTGTTCGACGTGGCCTGCTCCGGTGTCGTGTTCAACACGGACACCTCCGGCCAGTTCTACCTTGAGCCAGGCCCGAACGCTGGCGCCAACAACGCCTTTGCCTACGACGTGGTCTACGAGGTGGTGGGGTGAGCACGCAGGTCTACCCTACGCTGCCGTCGAGCGGCTCGTCGACTACGACGACGGTTGCCGGTGTCTACGGCAACGGCGGGGATGGTGTGCTCAGCGTCGTCGGCACCTACACCGCGACGACGGAGCGGCAGTGGCAGACGCTGACGATCCCGTCCGGCGGTGTCTACAAGCCGGCGGGCTACCGCACGTTCGTCAAGGGGACGTGCACCATCGACGCGGGCGGGTCGTACAACGACGATGGCAACGCGGCCGTCGGCACGACCCAAGGCGCTGCGCTGACCTCGCGTGCCTACCTCGGCGGGGCGGCGGGCGCTGGTGGGGCGGGCCGCAACACGACGGGCAGTGGGAACCTCGGTGGCGGTTCGGGTGGCAACTCGTCGGCGAACGACAGCGGCGCTGCGCCTACTGGCGGCACGGGCGGGCAGGGATCGGGCGCCTACCTCGGCGGCGCTGGTGGCGGGGCCGCGGCACCCTCTCCCGTTCAGCGCCTCGCGGGGACGTGGTACTCGGGCCGTTGGTCTGGCGGCTCGTGGAACGGTGGCGGTGGCGGAGGCGGCGGGGGCTGCATCGTCAACACCGACGCGCCCGTGTCCGGTGGTGGCGGCAGCGGTGGCGGCATCGTGTGGCTCGCGGCTGCGACGCTCTCGAACTCTGGCATCATCTCCGCGAACGGCGGAGCAGGCGGCAACGCCTCCGGGACGGCGACGCTCGGCGGTGCGGGCGGCGGAGCTGGTGGTGGCGGCGGCCTCGTCACCGTGATCACCAACACGCCAGTGTCGTCGTGTGGAACCATCACGGCGAACGGCGGCGCGGGCGGCACGGGTCTGGGAACTGCCGCTACTCCAGGCAACACGGGCACCGTAGGCACCGTATGCCTCGTCTCGTTCGGAGGGTAGCGTGACGCAGAAGCTGCTGGTCGTAGACGCGCAGATGCCCATGGCAGACGCCATTCAACTGGCTGTCCTCAACGCATGCTGCGCCCTGCTTCAGGGTATCCCGAATTCGCTGATTATGCAAGCTCAAACTGAAGGATGGACGATTCCATGCGTCCTGACCGAGGATGAGACGGGCGCCATCGTGAGCTGGGAGGCCGTATGAGCACGCAGGTATTCCCGACCCCGTCGACGGGCAGCGGAGGCGGAGGCGGTGTCAGCGCGCATCCAAACCTCACGACGCTCGATTGGTCCACAAGCGGCCACACCGGCGCCACGACCTCCGTCGCCACGTTCGATGCTGCGGGGGCCGCGCAGACGGTTCAGGCGACGCAGGAAGGCAGCGTCCTCACGCTTGTCGGAGGCGTCCTCACCTTCGCGGTCATGGCGTCTACCGTCGCCGTCATCAACAACTCGGCCCGCAGCCTTGAGGTTGAGTACAACGTGACCCTCATCGCGGTCCCTGACGACGCAGGTACGGGACCGGGGAGCTTTGTCTAATGGCACTCAGCCCACTCAACTGGCGCTACGTCGGAAACATCACGTTCGTCTCCGGGATCAACGTCGCGCTGGATGCGGTCTATTCTCTAGGCATCAGCCCCGTCTACGCAGATGGCAGCACTCGGACGCCGGGGACCGGGAGCGCGTGGACGTGGGCGCGTGAGGTTAGTGGAGTTCCCGTTGCCTGCTACGGAAACCCTCCGACGAACGCGCTCGGCATGCGGTACATCATCGGCGGAACGTCTGGCGCTTCGGCGTACACCTTCCTCGCCCCCGACAACGCCACGCTCGCAAACTGCATCGTGTACGGCATGAACCGCAGCAGCGGAGCCTACACGACGTGGACCTCGGCAACGCCGTTCACGAACGCCGGCTTCTCCGGGTACTGGCGCGGCACGCGGGCGTTTGCCACGATTGCGTATGACTCCGTGTCGATGTGGGAGAGCCAGGAGGGCTGCGTCCTCCAGTTCGGTCAGGCGTCCACCGGCCTGACGTCGAGCATCGGCCTCGGCGCGCTCTTCGATCCGCTGTCGTCGTCCACGGGCAACTGCGAGACGGACGGGCGGCTCTACAGCATGTGGGGCAGCGGCTCGCTGTCGCAGACTTCCGGGACGTGGGCCAACAACACCGGCGACGGGTGCGCGTGGCTTCAGAACGGCGGCGGCATCGGCAGTTCGCACTGCGGCACGTTCGCGCCGGGATCGACGGTCATGCTCGGCGGTGCGGGTGCCCAGACGGGACGCTTCCTGAACTTGCAGCCGGGGACGGCGTTCACCTCCACCAACGGCGACATCGCGCGCGTGCCCATGATCGCCGTGGGTGGCGTCAGTGGAAACTTCTTCGGCCAAAGCCGGCAGATCTACCACGTCAAGGACGCGCAGAGTCGTTTGGCGTGGCAGAATGGCGCGACCGTCCTTGGCTATGTCTGGTCACCGACGCTGACGAGCGTTTCTGACGCCGTCGTAATGACGTACTGAGGTCTACATGCGGTACAGCTACATCAACTCGGTCCTCGATGCGTACCCGACGGTGGAGCGCCTTGCCGTTGACGCGGTGCCTCTTCAGAGCGGCCCCTCGATCTACGAGGTCATCACCGGCCCGGTGCCCGCCGGAGAGCAGTCCATCCCCGGTCGCGTGACCGTGGAGCAGATGCCTTCCGATGCGGCCCCCTTCCTCTGCATCGGCTACGACGCGGCCGGTACGCTCGTCTGTCAGTTCTTCGCGTAGGAGACATCATGCCGTTCACTCCCGATGAAGCCATCTCGCTGTCTGTTGAGCTCGCCGAGCTCGGCGCGTTCCTCGACAAGGCGCTCCGCAAGGACGACACGGGGAAGGTCCGCCTCGACAAGGACGAGGGCAAGGAGCTGCTTCGGCGGCTCACGGCGCTGACCGCCAAGGTCGCGCTCGACGTTCTCGACTAAGTGTCTCGCTACATGGAGGCATTTATAAGATGGAATCCGCAACAACCGACGCCGGCGTGGCTGAAACTGACGGCGGCGAGGTCGTGACTCCGGTGACGAACACCGAAGTTGCGGTGATCCCCATCAATGCAACGACCGGCTCTGTGCCCGTAGACCTTGCACCGAGCGACAGGAAGTATCCGAGCCTCTACGATTCAACCGACACGACCATCGTGGCCGTCGTACTCGGCATCACCATCGTGGGCGGGATTCAGGTGTTCGTGCAGCGCTTGTTCGTCAAAGCCCGCACGGAGCACGAGCTGCTGACCCGCTTCGTGGTCAGTCTTGTCGCGCTCGTGGTTGGGGCCTACATCACCGATCTGCTCATCGCCGGGCCGGACACGTCGCTCCTAAGTGACGACGAGCACACCATCATCCTCGGCTTCATCAAGGACATCTGTCTCATGGTGTTCGCCTTCTACTTTGGCACCAAGAGCGCCGCCCCGAAGGAAATGTCTCATGAGTGACCAGCAAAGCCCCATCGCGGTATCGGAGGATAGCGCAGTCGCCATCCCGCTCCGCAACCTCATCAGCCTGCTGGTGGCGGTGGCAGCGGCAGTATGGGGATACTCCGAACTGGAGGGCCGCATCACGACGCTGGAAACACGCGCACAGACCTCCGAGGAAGACGTCGCGCGTCTTGAACAGGCAAACCGCGACGCGGCCACGGGTATTGACCCGTGGGCCACGGACGTGGAGCAAAGTACGCGGATTTCGCGGATAGAAGCGGATGTGCAGCGGATTGAGGGATTGTACCTCGCAAAACAAGTAGAGTGTTCTCAGTAGTCGCGTAGTTGAAGACAAACTCGTCAAGAGGTAACTGATGTCCTCTCAGGTCTACCCTTCGATCACCATACCTTATGGGGTACTGTCTTCGACGGCGGCGTCTCCTCGCATGGGGAACGTCGTCGTGGTCGATCAGATCAACGGGGTCGACACATCTGGCTCGCTCAACGGGCTGCCATTCGCGACGGTGAACGCGGCAGTAACTTACGTTGCGGGCCTCACGCTCCCGGCAGGTGGGGTTACTATCTGGATCCTTCCCGGCACCTACGCGCTGACCGGCGGGCTCACGATCCCCGACACCTGCGCCTTGCGTGGCTTGAACACGCAGACGACCCGGCTGACGTGGGCCGCGAGCGTCCCCGGCGGCACGGCGACGATGTTGACGATGGGCGAGAACACGCGCGTCGAAGACCTCTCGCTCACGCTCACCTCGGCGGACGCGACCACGAACCTCGTCGGCATCGCGCTTCCCGGCACGACCTCGGTCACAAGCAAGCTCCGAGTGTCAGTCCTAACCGTGGACAACAGCGGGCTCGCAGTCGGCACGACGACGAACGTGTACGGCGTCCTGTGCAGCGGCGCAGGGGTGCTCGGCCCCGCGACGTTCAGCTTCAACATGCTGAAGGGTTCGACCATCAACGTGAAGTCGAACGGCGCCGGGAACAAGTTCGGCATCTTCATGCCCAGCACGTCGGCGTCGGAGGTGTCCACTCGCGACATGAACATCTACGTCGCGGCCCCCACGACCGCGACCTCGACGGGCCTCTATGTCGGCGTCTACACCGACAACATCAACTCGCAGGTGCAGGTGCGGACGACGAGCATCGCGGGTTCGCCATACCCCGCCGTTGCGTTGAAGTTGCCCGTTGTGCTTCGCACGGATGCCAACATCGCAGTGCTGACCGGAACCCCCGTGATCCAAGGCGTCACTCTCGTCGCAGGCGACCGTGTCCTTGTTGCGGCGCAGACCGTGGGCACGCAGAACGGCATTTACGTCGTCGCGGCGGGTGCGTGGGCACGCGCCCTTGACTACGCGGCGGGAAGCGCGGCTCTCGGAGCCTACGTCTTTTCGGACGGGGGCACCTACGTCCACACGGGCTGGGAGTGCACGACAGTAGGTAACGTCGGAGCGGTCGCGCTCACGTTCGTTCAGCGGTACGCTGGTGGCGACATTCTTCAGAACGCCCCGCAGGCGGGCTTCGGAACGAACGGTATTCAGATCGGCCCAGGCACCGACCTCGTCACGCGAACGGCATGCAACCATGCCTTCACCACCTACGTCACGCCCAGCACGTTGATCTACGCGCTCAACGCAGGCATCGCATCAAGCGCGGTAGGAACGGTGCGCTACGCATGGCCAGGGACGTTGACCAGCGGTGGCGACACGACGCAGGTCTTCTACAGGATCCAACAGAAGAGCGTCATGCAAGGGTTGTTCATCAACTTGCGTACCGCTCCTGGTGTCGGGCAGTCTGTGGTCGTGACCATCCTGAAGTCTAGCACGGGTGTGGCAGGAAGCGGCGTACCCACAGCAATGACGGCGACCATCACAGGCGCTGCGACCTCGGCCACGAACTACCTTACCAGCGTGGACTTCGCGCAGTTCGACTTCCTCGCTGTCCAGGTCACGGGCATCGGGAACGCAAACGCTTCCGCTGACCTCGTTGTCGAAGTCGACCTCTTCTAATCCCTTGCGTCGGAGGCCATCGGCACCTCCGGGGCTCTAAGGAGTACGATATGACTGCTGCAATCTCCCTTGTTCCTGTGGACGCCACCATCGCGTCGAGTTACGACAAGGCAGGAAAGACGGGTGGCCCCCGCGTCGACCTGACCTCGCTGTGCAAGTTGGGGAAGGCGGGCGTAGCCGTGCCTGAGATGGCCTTCGCGCTCAAGCAGCTCTCCGACGCCGTGTTCAAGGCGGGCGGCGACTTCCGCGTGACCGAGTGTCACCGCGACGTGGCCGTGCAGAAGGCGGCCCGGCAGAAGTATGACAACTGGGTCAACGCGGGCAAGCCCGCTCCTGGCTCCCTGAAGTGGGACGCCAAGACCATGAAGGCGGCCTTCGTGGCGGCACCTGGTCGCAGCGGCCACAACGCCGGCCGGTCCATCGACGTCCACCTCGGCATGCTGAAGTTCCCCGGCATGCCGGCGGACAAGCAGCTCGACAAGCTGTGGGAGATCGCGAAGCCCCTCGGCTGGGAGCCGATCATCAAGAACGCCGACGAGGGCGCGTCCGAGGCGTGGCACTTCGACTTCTGGGGCGAGCTCGCTCCGCTGAAGGAGCGCATGGGCTACGAGCAGGCCGCACGCACCGGAGCGATCCTCGTGGGCCATGGCGACCTCTCCTCCTTCGAGGCGGTCATCCAGGCGCTGCTCCTGCGCGCTGGGTTCGCCATCGGGCCGGTCGACGGCATCGTCGGGCCGAAGACCATCTCCTCGCTAGCGTCGGCGCTGAAGTGCTCCGACGCCGACGCGAAGAACAAGATCGCGGCCAAGGACGAGTCCTGCTTCAAGGCACTGGCGGCTTTGCCGGCGAAGTGACCTTGCGGGGCGGCTTCACGATGCGGTTGCGCTTGCAGTACGTGTAGAGGCACTGCGAGACACGCTGCGCCGGGTTGCTCGTGTGCTCCCACGCACCGAGCCGCTCGGCGATCTCCTTGATGGAGATGCCCTCCATCCGCATGCGCCAGACCTGCCGGCCGAGGTTGTCGTGCCGGCGGCGTGCGTTGCCGATCTCGCGGGTGTAGTAGCCGCGGCGGCGCATCGCACCGTAGAGCAGCACCCACGACGTGCCGAAGCTCGCGGCGATGGCGTGGCGGTCCTCGCCGTTCACGTACCGCTCGTATGCCTGACGGACCTCCTTGGCGGTCCATCGTTCGGGCGGAGGCCGGAGAGGCGGATACCCCTTCTTCACGAACTGCGAGCGCAGGGCGACCACCGAGATGCCGAGCGTTGCCGCCACGTCCTCGACGCGCTCTCCTTGCACGCAGCGCCGGTGTGCGTCTCGGATAACCTGTTTAGGCCACACGGCCACCTTGCGGGTGGACATTCTTTCGGGCACAACGCGACCTGTCCTACGCAGGTACTTGTGCAGCGTGTTGACGTGGACGGACAACTGCTCGGCGACCTCTCGCCACAGAAGTCCGGTGGCGCGAAGGCGCATCGCCTCGTCGAGGATCTCAGGTGTCAGCGGCATGACGCTTCCGGTACTCCTTGTCGATCTTGCGGCCGATCCAGTTCATGCAGGGCACGGCCATGCTGTTTCCCAGCGCCTTGTAGCGAGGGCCATCTGGGCACTCGTCAGCGGGCTTCTTCTTCCACGAAATGCGCGTGTAGTCGTCGGGGAAGCCCTGTAGGCGCTCGCACTCTCGTGGCGTGAGACGACGGACGGCCATGGACGCAACGACGCCGGGAGGGTTCCCAGAACTTCCGCCACTTCCCACTTTCACCGTAGGAGAAAGCTCTGTAAACGCGGGGAACTCTCGTCCTTCTGTCGGGTAGAAGCCGATGGCGGGCACGATGGGAGTCCCCCGTCCGGTGCCGTCCTCGCTGGCGTCTGCACCTTCTGCCTTCAGCGCGTGCGTCCGGTCACCAGTCACGCACTGCACGACAGCAGCATGCGCCGCGTTGTCGCGCGCCAGCGTGTGGCATGGACTCGTCGTGTCCCGGTTCTGCCGGTTGATCGGCGCCGTGACTTGGAACAGATCATAGGGCACGACGGGCAGGATCCGCCCCGTGTAGGCATCCTGTCCGTTCAACCCTCCTCCATTATGCGCGCCATCGCTCAAGGGTCCGACGACATCTGGCATACCTGACGCAGAGCCATCTCCAGCATCGGCGGTAGAGCCTTTCCTCGCTTCTCGGCTCGGCGGAGAATCCCGGCGCACGCCCGACTCGACAAGTAGAACCTGGGAGGCACGGACTCCGCCGGTTCGAGAACTTGCGACAACGAACACACGACGGCGTC
>Ga0209400_1000553_pt1 | contig 32496 bp, 34 predicted proteins | sample M_130807_EF_Meta_FD_187313 | JGI IMG/M metagenome (GOLD analysis project Ga0209400, IMG submission 187313) | Freshwater microbial communities from Lake Montjoie, Canada to study carbon cycling - M_130807_EF_MetaG (SPAdes) (version 2) | ecosystem: Environmental > Aquatic > Freshwater > Lake... | reverse complement strand
AATACTTTTGCTTTTGCTCTAGCCCTATCTGGGTTAGTTGTTTTTAGGAAAAGATCTACAGCATATAAACCAGTTCTAAGTTCATCAATAAAATCTTGATTATCAAGAATTGTGTATGAAACACCTTGACGAGCAACAGAGGTTACACGTTGAGGTAGGGCGCAAGTGTCATCATTTTCATATAACTTAACAAGTTCAATGGCAAGTAAGCGAGCAGCAGCTTTTCCTGCTAATGGTGGAGGTGTTCCATATGAATAAGTAACTTCAATATTAGAAGATGTCCAACTAGCCCCTGGTGTAGCAAGAATAGTTGAGTGCTCTACTAAATAGTAATCTCTTGGATCTATTACAACGCCATTTCTATCTCTTAGTGTATGAACTCTTATTACTTTACGACCACGAAGGCGTACGCGAGTACTTGCAGATGTTCCATCCCCTGAAAAGTCATCTTGCTGATATGGTCCTGAACCATTTAATCTAATATTTTCAACATTTCCCCTAATTAAAGTGGGAGAGTATGTAAGAATAGAGGCGCCTGTTCGGATATGAGGATCATAAGAAGATACATATCGCTCAGTAACAGTTGTTACGCCAGAGTATTTTCTTCCAGACATGCCCCAAAGTAGGTAGGAGGCTGTTTGTACAGCATCATATGCGTATTGAGACTCTGCATAAGTAGAGCCAAGTTCGTTAACATCTACCCAAAGATTGCCCATTATTTACACCAATCCTAAAGAGTAAGGGCGAACAACGGGTAGTTGTATCAATGATACGACCAACACGTCGTCCGCCCTTCTTTTACTTATATTAAGAGGTTGCATCCTCTGATGAAGCAATAATGAAGTCAACAGCGTTGTCAGCATTATATGAACTGCTACCAGGTACGTTGTACGCAGTAGTAGATCCTTGAGAGGTAAAGTCTGTAACTGCCCAGTAGCCCTTAGCAACAACTGCGGTTCCAGTATCAGCAGCAGAGGTGATAGTTCCGCTTGTTGTAGTGGTGTATGTGAAGGTTGTTGTTGTTGGAACTGCGGTAATTGTTTTAGTACCGTGAAGTGCAGAGTTTCCGTTGGTACCAGCAACAGTTACGCTATCTCCTACACGGAATCCGTGAGCAGAAGATGTTGTAATAGTTGCAGTAGTTCCAGTGCGGTATGTGTTACTAATAGTCTTAGTAATATCATCATGCCACTCGTAGAAGCCCTTTAGACCAGTTGGTGCCCATGAATCGCGAGCGTATGAGTATGGACGCTCTGCTGCAACTGGAAACTCCCAGCGGCCGTCTGGACCTGCATCAAAGGACTCATTTCCAAGACCATAGCCTTCGAAAGTGTTTGCAAGTAATCCGTTTTCAATTACACGGTCACCTGATTGACGCAACTTAACATATGGGAAAACCCAGTGGAAGTATGGACGAGTTGTTGCACGCTTTCCATCCTTCACAGCAAATGACCAAACTTCAAGAGCAACGCCGTTTCCAGCAGGGTCATCTCCAACGGCTGGTGCGGCCCAACCAATTGATGTGCGATCTGGTGAAGCATAAGTTCCTAGATTCTTACGAAGTAGTAACCCGCCTGCTAATAGAGCAGTAAGTTCTGTATCTGGCTCACAAATTGCCAGTTCCATAGTAATTCTTTTAAGAGTGTCTGGGGCTTTGTAGGAAACGCAAACTGTACCGTTTGCTGACTTCTCTACGATTTCATCGCCCTCTTCGTACTCTGGTGTAAATGAAGCGCGAAGGAACGCCGAGGTTGTATAACTATCACCTGGTTGGGTGAGTAGGTTACCTGAGGCGTCCAGTCTAGTGACACGGATCGCCACACCTTGGACGCTTGCCGCGTAGTCCTGAGTGGCCATACTGATTTCTCCTTTAGTTGGTTTTTACTTGTTCTTATTTTACGCTGTTAAATCAACTCTGATTGCTAAATGTATAGATGTATCAAAGTAAACCGCCGCTGGGCGAATTGCCTTAATACGCATATCATTTTGATTTCCCGCTACATCATAGCTTTGAGCCAGATTGTCAGCTACGACATCAACATCACCAATAAGTGTTTTGATTGTGCCAGTGCCGTACATCCATTTGTTTGTCGCTGACGCTGTTGCGCCTGTCTGTGAATCTGGACCATTTCCAGTGTAACCAGAACCAACAATAATTTTAGTTCCACTAACTGTCTGAAGGTGGCCTTTTTCTTTATTATCAAAAATCATATAGTTAGCAGATAGAAGACCAGCCACATCCTTTGTCATGTGAATAACACCGTTTTCTCCGCAAGGGGAAGTATCAGACAATTCATAGTCAAGTAATGCAAGTGCACGTTGAACAGAAAGTGCTGTAGTTCCATTAACAAGTGTTGCACTTGCGGCACTAAGTGCTTTATTTTCGTGGGATTCGCCTTTTCTAACTGCTCCATCCCATAGCTCGCGTTCAATTGACTTCTGTGTTATTCCTTCAAGTTGACGTTTAACTCTTGCTACATAGTCAAAGCCAGTAAAACCTAATGTTGAGCGATAATCTTCAGCTTCAATAAAAAATGGTTTAATTTCAGTGTATCGCGTAGGTGTTGCATTTGAGGCAATGACAGCGGATGTAGTATCTGTATCGTCCCAGTTCTTTGTAGAATAAATACTGGTATCCCACTCTTGTGAGAATCCTCTAATCCATTGATCTTCTTTTATTTTAGTATCAGGCTTTGCTACGGTGAATAGACCGAACTCTGAAGGTGTGATCTTTGGAGCTTCAAATATTCCGGTAAAAGCCATGTTCTCTATTCCTAACTTAAATCTAGTTTTTGTTTATTGTATCGGGGGAGCCTATTTCTAGGCCCCCCTTCAACAAATGGGTTACGGCTTAGTACTCGATTGTTGCTGCAGTCAATCCACCAAGTGTATCGCGAAGAGCGGCTGCTACTCCGTTTACATTGATGGTTGATGTTACCTGTAGAGACTCGACGCCAACAAGGGCAACGTTCTCAAAGGTTTCAACGAACATCTTGTAGTCGTTGGTGCCGACAAGTGTTGAGTCACGGATAACTCCAAGATCCAAAGTGCCGCCATCAAGGAACAAGAATGATCCTTCAGCAAAGATGTACCAAACGAATGTATCTGGGAACTCATTCATTGCGCCAGAGCTCTGTGCTGCAAAAGGAGAAGCTCCTGCTGCAGTATCTAGAGCAAATGTAGCGTTGATTCCGCGAGCTGCAATGTAGCCATCAATCTCTGCATATGCATTTAGAGTTGAATCTCCAGGCATATTTAAAGTTAGATCAGCTGCCATTGCGTCTTTAACCCATGCTGGGATAATTGCGCGAAGTGGAGCATCTGCATCTAGACGGTGACGTGCACGGTAAGCAGCAGAAGCACGACCTAGTTGAACTAGGAAGTCACGACCCATTCCAATTACGGAAGTTGAAGTAACGGCTGTTGATGCTGAACCGATTTTTGCCATAAGATTTCCTTCAGCCTCGCGAGCATGTTGAATCAAACCAAGCTCGTTGTGACGAGCGATTAATTCAGGATATGCACGGCTTAGAAGGTTACCGAATTGTAGTTGCAAAGTAACAGCATCAGTTGAGACAGTTGTCTCAGCAGCTGCGGCTACAGTTAAGCTCAACTTTGAAGCTGGGCTTGGTGTTTCTGCTGAATCGTTAGCAGCAGTCCATACACCAACAGCGCTAGCATATGAGCTAAGTACTGGTGGAGTGATGTAGCGAATACCGCCACGGTCTGCTTGGAAACGAGGTAGAGAATCACGGACTGGGCGCACTGCTGAGCCAAGACCGAAGATGTCGTACTTAACCTCGAAAGGTGCTTGATGTCCACCAGAAGCAACAAGTGCCTCAGGTCCGACTACAGCTTGTACCTTGTCCCAGTTAGCTTGTGCATCCTGATTAAGGGTGCGAGCCTCTGGAAATTGTGTAGAGATAGAAGCAACAATGTGTTGTTCTCCATCTCCACCATTTACACGGCGTAGGCCATGTAGACGCTTGGCCATTGCTTCTGCAACTTCTGCCATGCTTGAAATTGAGCTGCCTGCTGTATATCCAGGAATGTCAGCGCCCGCAGTGATTGCCACTGTTGCTTCTGTTGTCCGAGATGTTGGGCGGCGGTCAGCCGGTACCTCAATGTTGAGGTTATCTGCGTTATCTGCAGCGGCGGTCACGGGTGCCTCCATAGTTTCTTGTGCTGTTTGCACAGTTTCTGTTTGTGTTGGTGTTTCAATGATTGCTGCTTCAGCACCTTCAGTAACAACAACTGCTGCTTCAGCTGCAGGAGCATCTTGCGATACTGCTACCTCTTCTACAACTGCTGCTTCTGCTACTACTGGTACTTCTGCTGTTGTTGTTGCTGGTGCTTCTTCAGCAGCTGCAACAACTGTTTCTTCCACAGCTACTGCTGCTTCAGTTGTTTCTTTAACTTCAGTCGAAAATTCAGATTTCTTATCTGCTTCGGTTGACGCTTCAGTCATAGTTTTTTCCATTTCCTTTTCTTCCTTTTTGTCTTCTTCCATGTCTGCAGGAGATTTTTCATCTTCTACTTCTGGAGTAACTTCTGGAGTTGCAGGCATTGCTGCTGCTTCTTCCATTTTTTTCTCCTCTTCCATGGTTGGGGCAGGAGTTTCAGAAACAGGTGCTTCTTCAGTTACAGGTGCTTCTTCAGCAGGAGCGGCAGGAGCCTCTTCATGCATTGCAGCATCTTTAACTTCAGTAGTTTCCATGTCTTTATTTTCGTCTTCTTTTCCGTATACGCGATTAGTTGCTTCTGCTGCTTTTTGAGCAAGTTCTACAGTTGCTACCTCACGACGCTTGATTTCGTTTCTAACTCCATCGAGCATGTCGGCAAGTGACGTCATAGCGTCAACTGTCTGCGGAGTAGGATCCTCCTTCTCGACCGATTCAAATTCGCTGAGGATAGATGCCTGAAGTTCACTAACTTGTTCGTCAGTGATGTCAGACAACTGATCCATCATTTGTTTGATTTGGTCCACTACTGTCCCTCCTTAGGGTCAGTTAGGATAGGGCTTTTCCCCATCTCGCTGATCAGTCGAGGCTGAGGGACTCGCGGACGCAATAGATGCGTGGAGGCACTCCACCTAATACTGAATACTACATTAGTTCTTATAGTGTGATTTTCTTTTTTGTACTGTTTTTACCGATTAGGTAAGTAGTCTAAGTAACTTAGACATTTGACTAGATATCTCGCTCTGGCTGTAGACCTCTTGACCTGACATAAAGTCCTTCATACCTTTAGTAGCAATATCTGCGTCTTTTTGACCAATTTTATTCTCAACCCTAGTGATCATTTTTTCCATTAGATCCTGTAGGGCAGGTGGTACATCACTAAATCTGATCTTCTGAGCATCTTCTCCAAAGGCAAAAGGTAGGTTAGCAATAACCTTGCCTAATTCTCCAGCACTGTTTCTAACATTGCCTATAGCCTCAGCGTTAAGTGCTCCTGTATCTAATCTATCTACAATATCTAGCAAATCGCCAGCAGCCTTGGCTGCTTCAGCGTAGTTACCAGCATTATCTAGATTATCAACCTCTTCAATCTTCTTTAATGCAGCATCTGATCCAGCATCACCTAAGTCCAGTTTCAACCGAGCAAGCACTTGTCGAAACTTCCCTGTGGCATCACGGGGTTGGGTTTTAGGTGTGTATTTAGCTCTGGACTTTTCTGCGTCTTGCTTACTCTTAACTTCTTTTTTTAGTATATCTGTTTCTTCATCTGTAAGACCTTTTAGATCTTCTTTTGTTAAATCAGGTGTACCAACAGGCCCACTTTGATCTACTACATAAGGATCTTTTTCAGCAAATGTTTCAGAATTGGCTAAAAAATCTGCTTCTGAAGCCTCTCCCATTTCATTTAAAATGACAACAATTGCATCTTCTGGCTCCCATTGAGCGTCATATAGATCATCTGGTTGTTGAATAATTTTGCTTACAGGCATTTGTAGTTGATCCTGTGGAATCTCCATCTGCTCCATTGTTTCTGGCATATAGTCACTAGAAAATTCTTCTACAGAATTATTCTTAGCTCTATCACGCTTAGCATGTGTTGCAGTGTAAATACCTAAAGCATCTTTATGACGAAGTTGACAGTAACCCTTAGCACGAGGACCTAGATATTTTGATAAATGCTTTACGCATCTACTCCAATCACCAGGTGCTCCCCAACGGATTTTTGCAGCTCCTTCGCCTCTTGTCCAGTAGCGACGGAGCGTTTCAGCGTTTCCCCGGTTACGATCCAAACCGCCAGCGGCAACAACTGATTCAACAATAGAGATTCTTGCTCTTAAACTAGCAGCAATACTATCTGTATCGTTTACGGATGCTTCTTTCCAGTTCTCTGGAATTAGATCTTTTCGATCTAATTGACGAGCCATCTTTACAATATGACGGCGAACCAAACCACGATTTCCTGGCTTAGCACGTCCATATGCATGAACAGCATTTTTTAGATCAGAAACATTTCTAATTGGGAATGACCCATCTGGAAGTGCTTTTTTATCTTTTGCTAATTCCATACGTTGTTTGCGAGTAATGACTGCTAACTCTGAATCTGAGTTATCAATATTTTGAAGCATATAAGAAGAAGATTCTTCTTTCATCTTATTTACTCTATTAGATAATTCAGATGCTTTAATAGCAGCAGTAATTGTTCTCATTCTATCTTTAGCACTATTACTAGCCGCAATTAATGGTGCTTCTAGTTTATCAATTCGAGTATGTAACTCTGCTAGAGGATCATTCTTTAGTTGAGCAAGAACGCTTGCGCCAGCAGCAACAAGTGCCATAACTTGACCTGATGCAACACGAGCACGGGCAATTGGGAAGCCAGGAACATTTACCTGACAAATTGCTACAAGTTCTAGAGCACCTTTAATTGGTCTCCAATCTCCTGACGGAGCAGAGGCACGTAAAGCACGAATTTGTTCTGGAGTTGTGCCAGGGCGAAGTGCTCCTGAAACCCAGATGCCATAAGCATCTTCTCCAGCATGTACATCTGCTACTGCAGATGCTGTGTCGTCATAATGACGAACTGCTTCTGAAGCACTTGCTTCAAGAGAAGCATGTCCTCCAGCTAAAGTTAATTGTCCAACTGGAACATCTGTTCCATCGTCAGCACGTACAGCACCAGTGTGGAAGTATGCATAACTGCTCTTACTCCGAGGAGGACGAGTTCCATAAGACATTCCAATATGATCTACATGCCATGCAGCAATGTGACCATACACTTGACCTTCATCAGTTACTGTTAGTGCGGTTGGTTTTTTTAATTTTGGGTTAGCAAACCAATCTTTCGGTGGAGTAACTGGTATTGACCCAGCCACAATTCCACACGCTACTAACGCTGATGCGTCTAAAGGATTTAATCCTTCGACATACACTCCATCAGATATCACTTCTTCCTCCTGCATTTCTCCGCTTTGGTCTGCGAGTTCTACTCGACATTCCTGAAAAGCGGGCTTGGGGACAAGAGTTACAGCCATAACCCTTGCCTTAGTTATGTTCATTTTACCTGCTCCAACTTTTTTGTTAGAGTCATTTTCAGCATTTTCTTTTTCTTCATCTGCTTCAAACATGTCCATATCAGCAGAAACTCCACGGATGAAGCCTCCACGAACTAATCTTTCCGCTTCTTTTCCGTATTCTCCAGTATCAAAATATCCTCTGGCATTTCCAATACCTTGTTCTACTCTTTCCATCTGAAGAATTGTTCCAATTACAACTGATCCAGAATGACCCTCGCCAGTCTTAATTTGCCATAAAAATGGAAGAGGAAGTTCACGCATAGTAATAGCGCCTTTTTCAAACTTACGACCATCTCCAGACTCTATGTCTTCTGGGATAACTAAAGGAATAACAAACTCTGCTCCTTTAAAATCTTCTATCTCTGCTCCTGCTAAGACAACTCTGTTTCTGGCATCCGCTGCTCTTGCTTTAAGAGAGGTTGCTTCGAGTATGGCTTCAGAAGGAAGTATAAAATCTGTGCTAAACGCGTCCGCTCTAACTCCTTTTTTGCCATAAAGTTGACGATGCTCCTTATCTCCAGTCCACATGCCAGTTGCTTCTTTATGACGCAATGCACAGTAGCCTTTTGCTCGAGGACCCATGTATTTTGAAAGTTGGCGAACGCAGCGGGTCCAATCACCTGCGGTATTCCAACGAATTTTTGCTGCACCTTTTCCATATAACCAATAACGACGAAGTTTTTCAGCATTTCCTTTGTTACGGTCAATTCCTCCAGCAGCAATTAAGGAAGAAATTATTGAATCTGTAATATATGCAGATGCAGTTTTAGCAGCTGAATCTATTTGATCCAAAACTATTTTTAAGGTGTCATCATCTAAGACAACAACTGGTGGAGGTGTAGGACTCTTTAAATCAGAAAGAATTGAGTCATCTTTTTCCCATACTCCTGGCTTACGCTTCCATGTGGAAGTTACAACAGAGTCTTTACTAGTAGGTATTAATGAAACTAATTCCATTACCGCTTGAGGGTCATCAGGTGAAACAATTGCCATATAAATTGGTGGAACATCTGAAGTATCTGGCGTTAATGCTACAGATGCAGCAGAGGTAAGACCTTTAGCAGGTTGTCGAAAAGCAGGTGGAACTTTTAATCCAGGGGAAGGAGTTAAGTCTTTAGTTGGCTTGTAGCCTTCTATTGAAGAAGGATCTACTTTTGGTTGATACCAAATTGAATTAGGATAAGTAGTTTCTCCATTTACTACAACTTTTTTCTCTAAAAACTTTCTTAAACTTGGATCGTTATAAGCATTAGGAGTTTTTGTTTCTGTGCTAACAGCCGTAGGAGCGCTAGGAGAAGATGCTTTTAATCTTTGATCAGTGCTCCACGCTGGAAGATCATTTAATATTGTTTGAACTTGAGCAGTGTTTAATTGAGGAAGTTTTCCAGGAAGAGTGGCATTAGGGGAATCAATAGGAACTCTAGGCTCTCCTAAAATTCCTTTAGTAAGTTGCTTAGTAGATGTTAAAGTTTTTTCTTGTGGAAGTGGTTTAAAAGTATCTGCAGGCTCTGTAGTATTAGCAGGAACATCAACATAATTTCCATTATCTAACTTAACCTTAACGCTTTGAGTAGCAGGGTTAATAGATTCAATAGTTCCTGAATACTCTGGCTTTTTACCAATAACAACTCGTCCACCAGACTTGGCAAACTTACCTATAGCATCTCTTACCTGAGAACGTGCTTTCTGAGAGCGCTCTTCTGGAGTGTAATTTCCATCTTGATTAGTTACAGGAGTTCCTGCTGTCGGAGCAGTGGCAGCAGTTAAAGAAGAGTCTGAAAACTCCTCATACTCGCTATACATATTTTCATCATAAGAAATCTCATTAATTAAATCCCAATCAATTTTATCCATCTCATCTACAAATATGTCAGACTCTTCTTGATTAATTTGAGATATAGAAATTGATTTCATAGGATTAGAGTCTAAGTTTCCTGAAACAATAATTGCAGTTTCTGTGTCTACAGGAACATGTATTTTCTCAACCATGTCATAGGGATCATCGAGGCTTTTATCGTAAGTGTAAAAATCATAGTTAATATTTCCAAGATCTTCCCACATTGCATCGTCCCAAACAAAGACTGATCCGTCTGTATTTACTTTATATAAGCGATCAATGCCAGTACCATCTAAACGAATACGAATGAAGAATTGAGGAGCCATATCTTCTAGCAACATCTCTGATTCTATGAAAGAGTTGAGTTCTACCTTTTCTGGAGACTCATAATCAGCCATAACAAATTTATATGAAGCAGTAATTGAGTTAGCCTGAGCTTTTTTATTTTCACGGGCAACTATTGCACTGGCCCAGCGTTCAGCAGCATCTCCACCCCAAAGAGCCCAAGCGATGCGTCCATTTGAAGGATAGCCAGGTTCTGAAGGCTCGTAGCCTTTTCCTTTTTTATCTACTTGATGACGAGGGAAGTACTTAGCGATGTGACGAATTTTTCTAATACCAATTTGACCACCACGAGCAAGAGTTCTAGCAGTATTTAAACCTACCGATGTGCCACCGCGATCATGCTTTTTACGCCACTCTAAGGCACGTTTTGCCTCTGACTGAACTGATTTTGGAATTGTGTATAAACGGTCATTATTTGAAAAAATTTTTATATCTAAATCTGATATTGCAGCGGTTGCTAACTCGTAAGTAACAGAGGATGGATTCTCTTGGCTATCATCAAGAGTGAAAGAGGCAATAAGCGCATCTGCATAGTCAATAGAAGAAACTAAATTTCTTTTCTCGTCAATTACTACAGCCTTGTTTTCAAGCACAAATAAGGCGTTATTCCCACTACGACCTATAAATTGCAACTTAAACTCCGTCTCTTTTACTTCGCTGACTCGTACTCTTTTAGTTCGTTTATTCCAATAGCCTCGCTGGAACCTTCGGCTTCGTCGTATACGGCTATAAAGGCGGGGTCAACATATATGACCATTAAACCATCAAAATCAAAGTGGTCATCCTCGTCAGATAGCTCAATCCAGTCACCATTCTGTCTGTAGAAAGTGCCTTCATCTGACTCGTAAATTACTACTACTACCTCATCAAATTCTGTATCAATCAGTGCATACAAATCTGAAATGTTTTCTGGTTTATCTGGTGTGAAAGCCATAACTACTCCTTTGCCTTAGAGTCATCAATTGGACCACCTGCAACCCAAGCGTTACAAGTCCTGGAAGCGGCGCATTTAAAATCAAATGCTTCGCAGTAACCAAGTTCAGCAGCATCTACAGCGTCCCAAGCGTTATCTTTACTTGATCCACCTTGCTCAATGCCTTGAGCAATGCAGTCTTTCATTTTAGTAGTTGTAATAAACATTACGCAGTTTCCGCAACGTGACTTTTTTGCTTCATCTATTGTTATAGACCAGCGTGTTGATTTTTCTTGCCAAAACTCTTCATTTGGTTCTGCTGGATTTAGTGGACCATAAGCAGCATCTTTAATTGCCTTCTCGCGGTTAGCAAGATTGATGGAGATATCTTGTGTTGCAGGAGGACAAGCATCTGGTGCAGCAGCAGTTACGGGTTCTACTGATTGATTTTCATTTCTTATTTCTAATGAGTCTTGAGCATCACTAGTCTCGTCAATAACTGCTTGCTCAATTGTGTCGTAAGGTTCTGATATATCAAAAGGCATAACAGATATTTTGCTCATGTTTTCTGAAGCGAGCACTGCCCAGTCGGTTGGTGTTGTAGGCATTTCTACACCAGAAGCTGCGTATAAATCTTTTGCCATATCAATTCTTTCTTGAGTAAGACCATATGAATCTATAACCTCTTGTGGTGCAGCGTAAGCAACATCAGTATCAGAAGCAATAATGGAAAATATATGATCTCCATCTTGAATAGGCAGGTCAGAGTTTACGTATGCTCTAAATATTTCTATAGCCATTTTTTATCTCCTAATCCCTTCCTGCTAAGCCAGTACGCCATTTTTCTTTAGTTATACCTTTTAGAGCCTCTAAACGACTAATAACTTCGTCTAAAGTTGCTTTACTAATGTCAGAACCATACATTCTTTTTAGTGCTTGTATTGCTTGTTGAGAGGTCATGTCTATTAATTCTTTGTATGCAGTTGCTCCAATTTGTTTAGCCACTGCCCTATTAATCTCTCCACCTGATCTAGCATCTCTGCCCTTCATATGGGTAAATGGATCTGTAATACTTCTACTACCAGCACCATTTAAAAGTTGAGCAAAACCATGATCAATTGGCAAAAGTTGTATTTCTTCATAACCATTTTTTTCTACACCCTTATTGTCAACCACTCCTGCTAAAAAGTTTTGTACATGTCTATCAGTATTGTAGATAACAGCATCAAGTACTGCTAAACCAACTACATCTGCAAGAGAGGCTCTCTTAGCAACAGTCTCTATTGAAAATTTACCAGGGAATTCGTCAAACAGCACTGGTTTATTTTTAAAGTCTATTCCATCTCCAGCATTTGTAATAATAACTGTTCTAGAATCATTTGGATGTTTTTGAACATATGCTGCACCTGCAATGCCTAGAGACTGAGCTATCTTTGAAGAAACATACTCTGCATCAGCTGCTCCCTCTGTTTTCTCTCTCTTAAAGTAAACAACTTGACCACTTTGTCTGTGTATAAGTCTAAAGTTGCTACCGCTATTTATACCTTGAGAAACTCTTTGAATATCAAATCCAGTATCGTTTCCATCAATAACTAATTTTTTACGAACTCCTGAATCAAGGGACTTACCAAAATTTAAAATCTTTGTAGGATCTATGTTTAGCAAAGCATCTGCTGGTCCAATGTTAGATCTATTTGGGCTGTAAACCATTTTTTCATCATGAAGTGCTTTTACTAAAGTAGCAATTTCATTTATGTTTTTTGCGGTCTCAGCGCCATCAGCACCCTGCATTCCATCAGGATTCCTAATCTCTTGACTTGCATATTGAGCTAAAGCCTGACGAGCCTTTTGATCTAGTTTTGCTAAAGAAGCACCACCTTCTAAAGCAAAGAATTCTTTTAATTGCTCTTTATGGGGTTCTAGATAAGAGTTATCTCGATAGATTTTATCTAAGGCAAAGGCAGAGCGTAGTTTGTTAGAGGCATCAAATTCATTATCTTTATTATTAACTCTTTTTTCTGCTTCAGCAACAGGATCAATAAACTCCATGTTTGCTTTAGCAAAAGGCTTTTGATTAGCAGTTTGTCTTTGTTTAATAAGTTCATTAAGTTGATCTATCTTATCTCCCAAAGACTCGTATCTAGCATCCCCTGAGTCTTTTAAGTATGTAGATACTTGAAGTAAATCAGCAGGGTCAATTCCTTCAATCACTTGACCTTGATCCATTTCTTTAGCAAATCTCTCTAAGTAGTAAGCAGCCTCACTTGCTTTACGATTAGCGCCTCTTTCATTCCATTTAGGAAGTTTTATAGAAATTACCTTTACAGCCTCTTTAATTTTTTCTTCATCAAGAGCGTTTACATTTGCTGGAATTAAGTCATCTGGTATTGGCTCGTTTAATATTCTTTCATACTCAGCGCGTCTTTCTTTATCTTTTTCGTCCTTGTATTTTTCTATTTCTTTTTTAAAGTTTTCTACATAGTCAGCAAGAACTAATGCATTAGGATTATTTTCTAAATCTCTTACCCTGCGTAGTTTACGAATTGCTGAATCTAAAGGAGATGTAGAAAGGTCTTCTATTTTTTCTCCAGCATTTAATTTATTAACTACTTCATCCAGTTTTTTACCAGCGCCACGAACTTCATCGTTTGCTTTGTAATCTCTTGCTTTAGGGAAGTACTTAACTCTAACCCTCTTAAGTTCTTTTTGAACAAGTTCCTCATTCATATCAGCAGCATTAGGAACTTTTTCTGCTATTGGTTCTGCTTTAGGGGCCTCTACCTTAGGGGCATCTGGTGCAACATTTCTAACCTCGGGTGCAACGCGAGCAGGACCAGCGCCGTCTGCTTGCTTAACAATCATTCTTGACTTCCACAAACGTGGACCGTCTTCACCAGGGATTTGTACCCAAACATAGTCTTTGTAAACTTTTCCGTTACGACCAATTCCACCAACCTTTTTGGCTTCATCAATCTGATCTCCAGCGCGAACAAGAACTACACCCTCGCCATACATCTCATTCTTTTTTGCATTTCCATGACGAACTCTATCGCCAGGTTTTAAAACAATTCCATTTTTATCTTTATAGAAGCCTTCTTTGTATGCGAATCCACCTACATCACGCCCAGCAACTACTTCAACTCTTTTTTCTAGTGGTTGTCTTAAAGCGCGACCACGCTTTGGTCCATCGCCCTTATTCTCTTCTGGCGGAACTCTAAAATCTTCAGGCACCTCTCCAGTACCAAGACGACGCATATTACGAATAGGAGAGCGACGATCAAAGAAACGGAAATACTCTTTTTGATTTCTTGGATCTTTAATTAAAAACCTAACTCGACCAAAAGGTGCTGGTTGAATATCAAGAATCTCTTCATATACTTTATTAAAGTTATTCCATAAGAAATCACCAGTTTTTACATCTCTTGCTTTAGTAGGAGCAAGACGTCCAGCATTTGCTTCAACAAAAGCATTCACCTTGATTACTTCAGGGTTCTCTTCTACATATTTTTTATCTTTTGGCTCTTGATTATCATCAAGTTTTGCCTGCTCAACGGGCACGTTATCAATTTCTTTTGGTTGTTGGTTATCTTGATTATTGCCGATACCTGCTAAGTCAGCATCTAGAATTTCTTTTAAGCGATCAGCATATTTATCGTATGCTGCTTGATCTTTCCATTCAAAGTTTCCATTTGAATCAATCTTTGCAAATGGGCCATCTTCTGGTAAACCATTATCGTCATAGATTTCGATAGGTGCTTCTGCACGAGGACCGCCATCATCAGGCTTTAAGAACATAATGCCGTTATCTAGCCAATCAAGTTCTGCAACACCTTCTTGAATTTTATTTATTTGATCAGCAGTAGGTTTGTAGTCTCCAACAACTGCTTCTGGCTTTGCTTCTGGATTCTCTCGAGCATACTTAGCCTCTCTTGCGCGAATCTCTTCACGAGGGATACCTGTAGCATCTGCAATGTCTTGTAATGACTCTCCAGCCATACGGCGATCAAAAATTTCTTTATCAGTAATCTCGACTGCTACTGGTGAACCTTCTTTACTGTTCTCGATCTTGCTAAGAGTAAATGTTCTTCTATCTCCATTTGCATCAATTGCTCTTACATTAACATTTGAGTTTCTAGGATTCTCAAATACCTCTACAGGAAGAACTAAACGCTCAGTGCCGTTGTAAAGGAATGCAATTTTTTGTTTAGCGGCAATTGCTTCTCTGATTTGAGTCTCTAGTGGGACATCTCCATCAACAATAAGACGTACAGCATCGTCAGCAGGAATCTCTACATCGGCTAAATCATCTGCTTGACCAAGAAGTCCTTCTTCAGCAATCTTCTTTAACTCGGCGTTAGTGTCTATGCCTTTAAGTTGAAGAGCATCTCTAACTGCTTCTCCTGGCACGTTTGCAACAAAATCTTCCCCATCATCTGTAGGAAGTGCTATTACAGCAGCGCCTGGAACCTCATTGCCTGGCTCTACAGATCGACGTAACTCTTTTAACAAATCATTTGTAGCAATCTCTTGTGCTAAGAAAACAGGATTGTCTGAGAAACCTTCAGGAAGAATTGCATCAGGATTTTCTGCAGTTACTTCTTTCCATGCTGCAAATGGCTCTGGGCTAAGAGGGTTATAGCCTTCTGGCATCTGAATCTCTTCATTTTTAGGTAAGTATGGAATGTGATCTTTTGTCTCATTAAATTGATCTAACTCTTTTTGGCTAAGACCTTCTAGAAGCGGAGGAAGTGGAATCAAATCCATCTCTTTAGCATCAAACTTTGGTTCTTGAGTAGGAGGCTCTAAATCAGGATTTTGTTCTGTAACTTTTTTAAATGACTCGGCAAGTTCTGGAGTATTGCCAGAAATAATTTCTGCTTTCTTTCTAAAATCATTTAATGCTTTTTCATTGTTATCAGCACCAAGTTTTTTATCATAAATCTTTGCTAACTCCATAGGAGCATCAATTCCTGCTTCTTCTAAAGCAAAGAAAAGTGCTTCAGCAGGAACAAACTCATCGCCTTTAGCAAAAGGAAGAGCGCCTACTCCTAAAGCATTCTCCCCGTTTTCTCCTGGAGAAACTGCTTGCTCTAATGCAGCAAGTATGTCTCTTTCATCTTGCTTTTGAGCAAGTTCAATAGGATCATCTGTAAAGTCTGGGCTGTCTTCATCCACACGTCCTTGAGGATCATACGCAGAACCTTGCTTAATTTTATACGCCCCAGCTGGGTAGTTAAATTCAAAGCCACCTTTAGTTTCAACTGGAGCATCTGGTTGTTTAGGAAGATCTGCCTTCTTTTTATTATTGCCAGGGAAATCTCCAGCATCATTTATAACTTTTAGTTTCTCGCCAAAACTTTTCCACTTTGCTTGTTGTTGTTGAGAAGGAGCATCAACCATATCTGAAGTCATATAGTCATCTAACGCACTAGCAAATCCTTCTGGTTGAAGTTTTTCGTCTAAAAAGAAATTAGCAATCTCATCGGCGGACATTGAATCGATCTTGTTTAAATCTTCTTCTTTATACCCATAAGCAGGAGCAAATTTTTTGATCTCTTCACGAGCCTTTCGAGCATACTCTGTAGCTCTTGCATCTTTATCTTTTTCTACATAAGCCCAGTTCTGATAAATCTTATCTTCCAAAAGATTATTTGTATCTTTAACTGAAATCTCGCCTTGCTCTACAACTCTTGCTACAAAGTTATCTTGCTTGTATACGTTCTCTAAATCTGCTGGCTCTGTTGCTCTGCGTAACATAAGGGCATTGTTTTTCTCTTCAATATCCCAGCCTTCAGGAACAGTCCGATCTAAAGCATCTACTCTGTCATCAGCATTCTTCTTTAACTCTGCTTTACGATTTGCAAGAGCGTTTTCTTTATCCTTTTTCTCAGCCATAAGTTTTTCATATGCATTTGGCCCTGGTCTATCTTCAGCAGGAATTAAGCCTTGTCTAAATGGAAGTTTTGCTTCTGGATTTAGTATCTGATCTTCTTTTCCTTCTAGTCTGTCTTGAACATCTGCCCAAGTCTTTACTACACCAATTTGCTCAGCGGACTTAGCGTTTAGTATTTGATAATCTTTTGTACCGTCATCTTGTTTAGACACAAAAACTACAAATTCTTTGTTAGAATCTACATATCTCTCTACTTTATCGCCAAACTCTTTATATTTTTCATCTTTTTCCCAGCCGTTAGGGGCATCAAGAAATACTAAATCTTTTTCATTTATAACTTCATCAGTTACGCTTGGAATTATAGGTTCAGGAGAGTAGCCATCTGGAGTAGGTAGAACTGCTTTTATATATTCACCTTTTGCAGGATTTATTTCAGCGATTTTTCCATCTGGAAACTCTACTTCTACATCTTTACTATTTTTAGCGTTGGCAACTACTCTTCCACTAAGACTAAATACATTTCCGTCAAGGCGACGAATGAGAGCACGAATGCCTCCACCTTCATAAGCAAATCTTCCTTTACGATCACGACGTTGACGTCTAGCACGAGCACTACGTGACTCAAAAGAGTTTCCATCAGATGCTGCAATTAAAGCCTCGCCTGGAATCATTCCTTGAGGAAGTGAAAGTAATATTGAAGTGTAGTAAAGATGCTCTACAGATCCTGGTATTGATTCAAATGCTGAAGCAAGAACTGCTTTTGCTCTTTCATCTGTAATCCTTGGATCAGCAGCAAACCAACGAGAGCGTGCAATTCTTAATGCACTAGCAGTCATTGAATGCTCGCGAGTTGAGCGTGGGTGAGAGATTGGTAATAAATCTGTATTAGTTGCGTAGAAGAAATCACTTTTATTATGTTTAGCAAGTGATATGTACTTATTAAGTTCTTTCATTGCTAAGTGCTCGCGAAGAGATAGTGGCAATCCTTTGCTCTCTTCTAAAGAGCGCATAACTACAGAAAAAGCAGCTTTTTTAGTAATCTTTCTTGCAGTAGATGTTGAAAAGTTAGCATTATCTACAACTGACAAAACTTTATCTCTTAAATCTACTGCTTGCTTAATAGCAACAGCACGACGACCTTCAGGAGTGATGGCATAACTAATTCTTCTTATTCTACTCATGCTTGATCCTCCTCTTCTAGTACTGGAAGCAAATCTGCATCTAAACTACCTTTTCCTAGTGAAGCAAGAAGTGATGCTCTTAAGAATGGATCTTCTCCATTTTTAACTGCTCTTAACCAACTTGCTCTAATTGCAGGCTCTGCTTCATATCCATAACCTAGATACTCAGTCATAGCAAAAATTGCATCTTCTACAGTTTCATAATCTTCTTTGTTCTTTAGTAGAACATTTAACTCTTGATCTATTACGTACTCATCTAATTCATCTTTTACTTCAGTTAGATTTTTACTGCTTTCTACATTAACAACTCCGTCAGGTATTACGGCAAATCTACATTTTCCTGTTGGCTCAACTGGGAGAGCAATGATTTTACAATTTGAACCCCCAGCATATAGAACGCAATTGGCGCAAGTAACACCAATAGAAGCAACTTCATTTTCCGCTGGCGGCGTGTAGCCTGCCCAAATACCTTCTTCGTCTTCATTAAATTTTCCATACTTCTGCGAGATCTCGATCAATGCATTTGCTAAATCTTGTTCTTCAGGAACTAAACCTGCTGCAGTAATAGAGTTTGATTTTTTAGTGCTACGAGGATGAGAAGATGGTAGCAAATCATTGTCTGACTTATAAGCAGCATTTGTTGGTCTGCCAGACTTAAGTAGTTTTAGAAAAGCATTTACTCTTCCCATTGCCCACTGATTACGGTTCATACCAGGACGATGAGAAACAGAAAATGCTCCAGCGCCACGACGATAAACTGCTTTTAACATACCTAAAGTTGCTCTTCTTCCTTTAGGACTTTTCTCGTTATGATTAGAGACTTTCTCTTTAAGAGAGTTCTCTACTGCTTTAGAAAAAACAACTTTACGAGAACCTGATGCAGATCCTTTAGAGTTTTTATTTGAGCCTTTTATTTGATCTTTTTTAGGGGCAGGTTTTGAACCAGCGGCAGCAGAAATAGAGGTAGTTACAGGAACATAATCCTTACTACCTTCTTTTGCCCAGTTAGAGGGCGCCCACTGCTTTGCCATTTTTGTTATTTACATTCCTTGGTAAGTAGTTGCTTTTAATTGCCAATCCCATTTGGCATGCATATCAATACGCTCTGCAATAAAGTTTGCAATACCTTGCTCATTTGCTTGGTTTGCTATATCAAATGCTTTTCTTAAATCGTTAAGCATTACAGCATTATAGATAAGAATGTCTCTAGCAAGATCTAAACACATATAACCTACATCTGTGTCTTCAATGTTTGACATACGAGCAAACTCAACTAATCGATATGGAGATATGGCTCCAAGTTTTCTTATGTTTTCAGCAAAAGGATCTATAGATCCATCAATGTCTTCATATATTTCACCGAAGAACTCATGAAATTCTGGGAAGTCAGGTCCCATAACATTCCAGTGCGCTCCTTGCACTTTATGAGAAAGTACCACAGCATCACTAAGACCAACTGCTAAAGCATTAACTAGTTCTGGTTTTTCTACGTTCATTGTGTAACTCCTTGTTGCTCAGTTGGGGGTTGTGTTGCTTGTTGTAAAACTTGTTCTACCTCTGGTGGCAGAGGAGCAACAGAATTTTCTTGCTGTGTATCTCTAACTGCGTTCATCATTTCTGGAGCAACAGTGTTTAACATTGCTTCTGTTAACTCAGGGCTAATTGCTCCCTTTTCAGAAAGCATTCGGATAGCAAGTTCATTTGGTGTTGGTGCATCCATAGATGAGAATCCATGGGCACGGCGCCATGAATCGTAAGAAATAGCACCACGATCAAATCCTGAGTCAGCATCGGCTGCTTTATCATTTCTAGTAGCAACTGCTGAAGGGTCATACCAAACAACAATTCGATCTACTTCTGATTCAGTAAATCCTTGTGCCTTAAGGTATGGGCGTAAGTAAACAACTGTTAAAGCATCAGCAATTAATAACATTAATGGTTCGATGTGTGCCTTATATAGTGACTCATCGATTTGAAGTGCGTTTGAATACTTAACATTTGCTAGACCAGTAACAACATCCTTAGGAACATCTAGTCCTTGAAGGATTCGCTCTAATACTCTGTCGGCGCGAGAAGCAAGTGCTGGATCAAATGAACGCTCAAACTTAAATTGTTTAATCTTGTCGCCAAGTTCGGCAGGACCGCGGATAATAAGTGGAACTACTGCGCTAGCAGACTCCTCATCACGAATAGGAGTTGTCATAGCGTCAATTAATTGTTCTTCAAACTCATCCTCTGCTTCTTCTGCAGTAAATCCTGGGTTGGCTTCACTATCTGTGTCATACGGATAATCTGGGTCGCCACCTGCTGCAACTGACAAGCCATCTGGTAAATAAAGTGCACCAGCATTTAAGCGTGAACGTGCTGTAGCACGGAATGTTCTATTAAGAAGTAAAAGTTCTGCGCAAAGATCTAGCAAGCCACGAAGAGATGAATCTGCTTCATCTGAGTAACGAGGATGTGAACGCCAGATGCGTCCTACAAATGCACTCTTAGAAAGTTTACTATTAGGTGACATACCTCCACCAATACTTTGTTCTCTGCGACCAACAACATTAAATCCACCGCGAGTATCAGCCATTATCTCATCCACAGATTTAATATCCCAAGACTCTGGAACTCCTGAACCAACACGCTCTGGCATTTGAACTAAATAGCACTCACCAGCAACTGAAATGTTTAATGCAGCATCACGAAGAAGTCCTGCTTGTCCACCATAAGCGGAATCTAAACGAGCAAGTGCTCTCTCCGCAGCGGCTGCTAAACGCGGATCAATAACACTAGATAACGCAACTGGTGCTGGTGCTTCTGCAGCGTTATCGATGGCAGCAGCGTAGATACGAATACGAGAAACAACGGAAGCAACTAAGTTAAATGCATATTTTATTTCTCCAATAGCATCATAATATTCCCATGCTTCGGATTGCCATGCGCTAGATCCAGCAGACCGACGTTGTTTGAATTGTTCAAACTCGCCTTTATCATTAATTTTAATTTGTACTGCAGCAGCAGTTAAAGTTCTAGGTGTTGAGTAGGAAACTGATTGAGCATTAGAGGAAATAAATATTCCAGTAGCGCCTGTAAGTTTTGGTTTAATGTTTCTAACTATCTGAGTTGAACGAGTAGTAGACTTTTTTCTTTTTCTAACTTTCTTTGGGACAATTTCAGAAGCAGAAATAGGGGTAGGCTCTATTGGCTCTTGGTGTCTAAAAACGCTCACCCTTGAAACTCCTCGTCTCTGTGGCGGAGTAGAAGAACTATCACTTTTCTTCATACGCAGCCAACAAACCAGCAATAGCAGAGATTGCTAGAACAACCTCTACTGGATGTACTACATTAGGGATAATGATACGTGATATTTCAAGTAGTGATGCGACCCAAATTGCAGTACACCACATACAGGTAAATAGATAACCAAACTTAGATCTCTCTGGAGGAAACTTTTTCCAAATTGCATTTCTTAATTTAGAGAATATCTCGTCTTTAACAATAAGCCTTGCTATTCTATAGGTCGCAAGACCAGCCACTGATAACTCAAATAAATTGTCCATTTACTCTTCCCCTCCAACAGTAATTATTGACCCGTATGGGTTCCAAGACCTAAGCCTAGAGCCACATCCGCAGTTATCGTCTTTAGTAAATGCAATAAGTTTTCCAGACTCGGTAGTAACCCTATGGACTCTATCTATCTTGCTATGAGAAACATAAGTTTCATTGAAGACTACATTGGCTCCTGTAGGGGTATCTACAGCAATTAAGAGTTTATTATTCAGCAAGATTGCTCTACATCTATCTACATGCCTAGTGCCTGCAGGAGATGCGCCCTTAGGTAGAAGTTCATTTATATCCTCTAAAGATCCTGGTAAGGCTAAGGCGACCATCGCTGGAAATACATCAGCTACCACGTTCACACAACCTCCTTATACTCGGAAGGTATGTGAAAATCTTCCCAGCCGAAATATGATTTAGCGATTGTTAGGGGGACTAGAAGAGGTTTTTCTCTGGAAGCACCTTTAGGGGTCAACCATACATCTATGTCCTCTACTTTAACTACAACGGGGCATAGAGCCCAGACTTTATTTTTCTTAAGAAGATTTAATGGAAAAGCAATTGGATTAGGAGATTCCTTAGAGGTAATTGTTTCTAGACGTCTAGCGTTTGGTCTAGAACCTTGCTTATCTGGGTTTAGCCATACAGCAACAACTAGATCCTTATCTAAGTATGTTCCAGAAGAGTTCTTATATGTCTTAGCCATTGCTTATTCTTCTAGCCATGGCTCGATATGTAACTCCAGCAGCCTCGGCGATAGTAGCGGTTGCAACTCCTCGATTATGCAGACTCCTTGCAAGTTCAGTTAAAGCAACATTTGCTAAGGCTGGTTCACTGTTTGATGCGCTCTTTGATCTATAGCGTCTAGAAAGGCTAGAAAGGTGTTTTAGACGTGCTCTAACCTCGGGAGGCACGCCAAGAGATATAGAACGAAGTCTAGGCGTATCGGCGATAGGGGAAAGAACCGTTAAAGACTTGGATGGAGTTTCTGGAATAGGTTTTATTTGTTCCTGCTGGGTAGCATTCTTAACCCAGAAATGAACAGTTGATTTTGGTTTAGGCGGAGTAAAAGACTCAGCGATGATCCCCAGTGACCAGCCTGCTTCCCAGAGGGAGCGAAGGCGAGCAGTAAAGGCATCCTGGGAAAGAGACAGCAGAAACTTAATCTCTTCCTTAGGTAGTTTTGGTTTGTTTTTCACTGTTATATTTTACATTGTTTTTAAATGTCGTACAGGAAGAGGGCATTGATTATTGGACGAAAAGACAAAAATATGAAGGTTTCCATTATTTGCTTTTGGCCTGTGAGAAGGTTCTGCATGGATTTGAACATTTTCTAAATCGTTTCCGGAAAGTTTTTTAATGACACTAGACTTTTTTACTTTTTTAGGTTTTAAGGCAATAAATACTTTTATTTTTTATATGTATGTTTAGTATTGTTCTATAGGTATAGGCTTGTAGTCAAGGTTGAGTCGAGGTGGCTCAAGTTTGGTTAGCCTAGATATATCAGGGCTTAGATGTTTCACAACTAAATAAATTGTTCTAATGTTGAATGCACCAAAGCCACTGTTTATGGTTTGACTACTCTTGCCTTTATGTCTAACTATAAACCTGGAGTTTAGATATTCCTAGAACATTTACCTGACTAAGACACGCCTATAGTAGATACTTGACAACTATAAATACATGTGCTATCTTTATACCTATAAGCACAAGGGGTGCTTAGAAATAGGGGGAAAGAAAATGACACTTACACCTAACGACAAGGCGCTTATTCACACAGCCCTTTCTATGCTTGCAAACGATATTCGCAACGGCAACTCTCTACAAGTCAAAACAGATGTTGATTCAGTAAATGAATTAATCTTTAAAGTAATAAAGTAAATAAGAGTAAGACAAGCCCCCCGCATAGGGGGGCTTTTTTAATTCTAGTAGGCTATTGCTACCTTTGTATTAGCAAACAACTTCTTTAATGTGGCTTCGTTAATACCTTCACTACCGCAGAACTCTAGCAATGCCTTCTGGGTATTCTCTTTATACCAACCGCGTTTATCCATATCGGCATCAGCAAATCCTTTTGATATCAATTGCTCTTGAACTAAAGCAACTGACCTAGAGTTTCTTTCTTTGCTGCTAAGAACTAACTTAGACAACACAACAACTTCTCCATCTTGATAACTGGATGCTGCTGTAGATTTTTTACTTTTTGCTTCTTCAGCCGCAGGTGTTTCAACTACAGCCGCAGGCTCTGGAGTAGCAACAACTTCAACAACTGGCTCTTGCTCTGGCTCTACAACTGGATCTGGCTCTGCTGGAGTAGCAACAACTTCAACAACCGCAGGGGCTTCAGCCTCGTTAGGTGCTTCCCAACTGGCGGGGGCTTCTTGGTTTAATTCATCGCTCATTAGATTGCTCCTTCTGGGAACTTGGTAATCCATAAGTTATACATGGTTTGATCGGTATTACCATTATAAGGGAACTTACCTACCCCCCATGCTGACCAATCGCTTCCTTCGTTGCTCATGTAGTAAGCAATCTGGGCATTAACAACTGGGTCGAATAAGTCCTTATTAGAGTCAAGGTCAAACTTATCGCGCCGTGCTACGCCTAATCCACCAATCATGTTGATTTGGAATATGCCGTAAGAGTTATCTCCTGTTTTAACATTGCCATTAAAGGCTAGGGGGCGTCCATTTGATTCTTTCTTCACAACTGCCCACGCTACTTTGAGTGCCTTACCTTCGAACCCAATGGCGCTTAGCATCTTGACTAACTCTTCATCGGTGAAAGGAGTCTTCTGTTCAGAAAACTTCTTCAACTCTAAATTTCTAATTTTTACTTTATGCGCTTCTATTTCTTTATCAATCTGGATCTTTATTGCATCTTTTGTTTGCGGTGTCGTTTGTGCGACAGATGATTGAATATAAGTAGAGAAGATAGATACAGATAGAACAGCAATCAATATGCTCGCTATTTGTTCGACAACTCTATTACTGGGTTTGTGCATTGATTTTCCTTTGTTAGGGGACAGAGACAAGGTTGCTTAACTAGCCAACCCGTGCCACCCGCTTTGGGGAGACAGGTATTACAACTACCTTTCTAATGCGTCCGTAGGTCGTAAGTCGTTTGGTGCTTCATAGGTATCAGGTTACCACAAATAGTGCAGGAAAGTGAGGTTTAGGGCTAGCAACTCTCGCAAATGAGCCCATTTCGGTAGTCAATCTCCGCTACAGCCATAGATTTGCCACATTTCCAGCAAGAAATATAAATGATTTGCTTTTTCATGGTTTTCATCTAAATACCCCCCTTTAGGACAAATACTACCACCTTCCTGACAAATAGTCAAAGACACGCCGAGACAGCAAAAAACCCCCTAGTCCCAACCAAAGTTCTAGGGGGCTTCTGCTGAAAACTATCTTCTGGCTTACTTCTCTCTGCTAGACAAAGTAGCCGAAGCAATTGATGCAAGACCAAATGCCACCGTGTAGGTCATGTCACCCTGCCATGCTGACAGTAGAGTCGCAAGTCCTAAGACTATTGTTCCTACAGCAGTCCATACTATGTTTAAGTTGTTCATTTCTTGCCTTTCTTGTTGTTAGGTTTAGTCCGACCTCTCAAGCGAGAAGAGGGATCTCTTAGTTGCACTCCACCATTACGGATAGCCTTCCTAGCAGTTCTATAACAAACTCCTAGTTCAACCGCAACACTATCGATAGCCAGACCAGATGTATATAGTTCTGCAGCCTGACTTTCTAGTTTTTTACTTTTTGCCATTAAACCCAGACCATTGTTTTCTCTTGAAGGCTCTGTAAATTAATACTCCTACTAAAACGACAAGCGCCGCGGGAGTATAAACTGAGATATCAAAGAAGTTGCTAGATAAATCAATCCACTCGAACTGACATCTTAAGGTGTCGCACTCTGGAAATTGGTTCATTTTTACTTTTTACCTTTCTTTAGTTTCTCGGTTAGTTCTTGGTTCTCTCGGTATAGAACGCCATACTTCACAATAGAAAGCACCATTACAAAGCATGAACAAGCAAGTGCGATAACAATACCTATAAGTGTTCCCGTGTCAAGTATCATATTATTTCTCACTTCCTACTAGTTGTGGGGCTATATCTATTTCCTCTAGGTGAAAGATATACCCTTGTCTGTCTTTTCTCCTCGTGGCGCAGTAGATAAAAGTCCTACTTTCTTTGTTTTCCTCTAAGCAATAGAACGGTGCATGCTCTCCTGTTCTATCTTCATAAATCTTAAAATAGAACTTATTACTTTCTTTTCCTTTTCCTTTCCAAGACTCAAGAACTGTCCAGTTAGGGACTTCGTTCCATTTCTCAGTTAGTTGTTCAAGGTGATTATGCGTATCAGACATTTTTTACTTTTTCCCTTTCTGTTTTAGGTAATTCACCACGAGTTGCCTTTTGGAAACCTTACTTCTTTTATCTGAATAAACCCCTGCTTATCTGAAACCCAACTATGAACAGTGTCCCAAACCAACTCTCGCTTGGCTTCTACAATCCTACTTCTCGGTGGCGTCTGAGGATTAGATGATTCCCCTAATCCATTTTGAACGGGGTGATTAGTAGTATCTATATCTACCTCGATAGTGATAAGTGCTTTAGTCATGCTGTCCCCTTTATGGATACAACAGGTCTAGGCAGAATTGGTTCATCTGCTCTGTCGGCACTTTACACATCTCAGGTGTCGTTGCGTTGTTAGCCCAAACAATAAGACCGACCAACACAAGTGCTACTACCACTCTGCGTCTAATATACTTTGCCTTCGTTTTCATATAGACCCCCTTAGTCCTATTGACAATTTGCCAATAAGATAATTATACAGACTTTCCTGACAAAATCAACTTTCCTGACTTTCGGCGTGTTGCCCCTTTTGCTCATATATACGCATAACTGACCAACCATCTACTTCCATCTTGCTCGCTCTTTCTTCAGCGACCTCTAGCGAAGATGCTCGTATAACTTTTGTCTTGTTCTTTTCTAAGATGATCTCGTATCTAGGCATTAGTTTCTCCAAGCCTCAACGCTTGCCTCTTTAAGCCAATTCTCAAAGCGACCATTAAATAGGGCGTGCTTGCTTCTCTTGGTTCTAATCAAGTTAATGGCTTCATCTGCCGTATAACCTTCACGGATAAGAACTAGAGCCATGATCAAGCCTGATCTGTTCATACCTGCTTGGCAACGAATTAGGACACGCTGACCGCGTTTCCAATCCTCATGTGCCATGCGAACAATCGGCTTTAACTCATTAGGGTCAAAGTCCTGCATATCGCTATCGTAAAATCCAAATCTTAGTTCTTTCACAAACCAATCAACTGGGTTTGCTGAGGCATAAGCGGTGATCACTAAATCAAAATCTTTTTTACTAATTGCTGGTTTTGCTAGTTGATCAAAGATATCATCATCATCAGTTCCACCTTGCCATAAGCCGGGAAGAACCTCTGACCATAACTCTTTTGGATACTCAACTGTGTAAGAGCGTGGTGCTATTTTTGTTTCTAATAGTTCTAGTGCTTCATCTTCTAAGGAAAACATTTAGTTCCCCCCTTTCTTTTTATATTTTAATAAATAATTAGACTTTTGTCAAATTACTTTTTTTATCTAATTGTTTTTGTATTGCCTTGTTTATCATATTGTTTAAGAAATCCGCAGTTGCTTGATACTCCTTAGCACTATGACGGCTTTTGTGCCTCATGTGTTTAATACGACCATAGGTTCCTACTATTGCACTATCAGGTAAGCCTCTCATTGATTTCCCCTTTCTCTTACCTTGTTTCGTAAGAGTAGCACTTTCCTGACTTTTTGTCAAGAAGGCAACAATTTTCATAGTTGTCCTTCAGAAAAAGCGCTTACTTCCTACGCTCACTTTGAGCCCGCTTTGAAATCTATAAACAACTTACGAAGCCGCAAATAGCCAGGCTGCTGTATTTTTTTACTTTTTGCTATGACCATGCTGCTGTCAGTCCAGATTTACAAACAACTTTTGGATGTGCATACCGCCTTGATGAAAAAAATGTAAAGGTTTTTCCAATAAAAAACTCCCTGCCGTAAGGCAAGGAGTTAGTTTGATTTTATATTACGCAGATTCGCAGTCATGTCCGTAAGCGTATTCCTCACGGCTCATAGTTTGTAGACACTCACGGCACTTTATTGTTAGTAAGTCTACCATTAGTCTTCCTCGTATTCTTCATGTTCACCCTGTCCTATTAGGATTTCGAAGCCAGCGTTTGGATCTATGTGGTTAGTAGTAACCGCTTGAATAAATCTAAGCCCGCAAGAATTTGAATACCAGTTTTGCAAGGTTGTTAGCATTTCTTCAGGTGTTAGTTCTTTGTTTGTAATTAGTGGGTCATACCCATAGCCGCGCATCGTTTCTACTTGCTCATCGTCCATTAGCAAATAGATCTTGTGGCAAGTATCCCAAGCGATAGCCTTAGCATCGCCAACTCTTTCTTTAACTAGGTCGAAGTTCGCCATTTTATTTCCCCCTCTTTCAACACAGATACTATCATGTTGATAAGTTGTTGGCAAGTATGATGATCTGGTGTTTCTTCCTAGCAAAAAGTAAAAAATATATCTTCAGGTGTCAGTTGAGTCAGATCAAAACAACTTTTTAAGATCCGAAGTGCTGCACCGCGATATTGATCGGCAGCCCTGTGCTTGGATCTAACTTGGCAGCGATAGTTATTGCTTGTCTAATAACATTCTTGGCTGTGCCTAAGGTTTTCTTTTTATTGTCTAGGCTTGCCAGCATTGCTCCCATTGCGTATCCGCCCCCTGAACCTATGGCATATACGCCTGTTTCATCATGTGCCCATGAGAAGTCATCACCAATTTCGTAGATAGTTCCATTAACCGCAACCATTACTTGAGAGTCATGCTCTCCATCTTTGCTGTAAGAGTTCTCCTCGAAGCAATGTTTCATATCTTGGATAAAGACTGAGGAGATAAACTTGTCTAACTTTGCCCCGTAAAGGTTTGGATTTACGGCAGGTGGCTTAAAGACATGTGTAAGTATGTTGATGGCACGCATATCTCCAGCCGCACCAATTAAGTATGGACCGTTTCTATTTACTTTTCCATTATCTTTAGGCAGCGTGTAAATCTTGCTATTGTCTTCAGTCAGTCTTGCGTCATACCCTATGGCAGCCCAGTTCTCTCCCTGTATCGCTGCAATAGTTGTCATAATTTTTCCCCAATTTTTTACTTTTTGCTTAGTCTAAAAAACCGTCCCACAAATCTTCTCTAAGTTTTTCATACTTATCTCCGTGATATCCATTGTTTCTTGCAGAAATATCTTCATCTCTAAGTAGAGAGTCTAGCGAAAGAACAGCAGTAAAGTCCCTCTCGTCAAACATGATAACAATTTTTGTATCTCCATCAGCCGGATCATCAACAAGGGCGGCAATAAAGGGAACGGCAGAACCATTTGAGTGGTAATACTTATCTACAATCTCCATGGTTAAAAAATACCCTACTCTCAGAAGGGTGATTTTGTTGGATTAAACACCAAACCCCCCAGATCGGTGGGGGGTTGGCGGAGCAAGAAGGGGTGTGTTCTGCTCTCAACTCGGGGCGGAAAAGGGGATTAACCGCTACCCAAGGTGAGAATTAGTTTAGCCTGATTTTTTACTTTTTATTTGCTCAGACGCTCTTAAATCTTATCAACTATGGATATAGGAACTACGGCATTGGCAGAGTAAATCTCTCCCTTTGAGTTTGTTCTAGCAAACCTACCTTTAGGTTTATCAAAAGTAATAGTGATTTTACTTCTCCTGATAGCAACTACAGTTCCTTCATCTCCTATTAAAGACTTTGTTCCGCAACTGCTATTTAGAACAACCCTGTCTCCAACTACAAAATCCTTTATATCCGCATCTACCCTCACAATACTTAATCGCTCCTCTATAAGTTTTTTAAGGGGAAGTAATTGTTTATCTAGTTCTCCTTTAGAAACGGCATTACAAACTTCATCAAATAAATCTACAGCAGTCTTAATCATTATCTACCTCTGCTCCATCTTCATCTACAACTCCAATACTGTTAGCAACTGACGCTACATCAAAGCCGTAGTATTCTTTCATGAATACAGACGCAACGCGAACCGCAAAGTCATTTTCGGCTTCGCCTTCGTTTCTTAGTTTTTCGTCTAAGACTATGGTGGTCATTAGCGTAAAGTAATCGCCAACGAACATTACTGTTCGGCTTGGAAGTATGTTATCCATTTACGCCCTTTTCATAGTCAATCAAAGCCTTGAGTTGTTTCTCAGTTATCACACTAGTTAATCTACCAACTAGATACTCAACAGCGTTCTTTCCGTAGTTATCTCTTACTAACTTAGCAAGAGTATCCACTGTGTATTCCAACTCTACTTCTTTAATTGTCATGATTACTCCTGCTCTCTTAAATGTTCAGCAATCGTTTCAGGGTCAGCCCCAGCGGTGATAAGCACCTTGCGCCAAAGATTAGCAACTCCAACTTTGGTATCCATTAAAAAGAATAACTTATCCATAGAAGTATCCTTCTTATTTTTCCAGCCATCTATATCAGAGCCAAGCATTTCTAATAGCAATGCCAAACCCATATTTACGAAGCCAACTTCCTCTTCGTCTAACTTTAGTTCTAATACCTCAGAGTTCATTTGTTTCCCCTTTCCCTGATATCCGTAGTATTACATACTTACATAATTTAGTCAAGCACCCCTCGCTGTTTTTAATTGCCTACCCCACATAGCGAAATTGTTTATAGTTTTCCTGCACTAGGCATCTTGGTAAATTTTTACTTTTTGCTACTGCCGCACAAAAAAATCGTCAAGTTTTTTAATTATCTAGCAAGAACATAAATCTTATCTTTCATTACAAGAGGTTTATCCTCAGGACCTTTTACATAAGGGTTAATCCAAATACGCTTTTTAATTTCTCCCTTGCTTATGGGGTCTTTGTATGGTTGCCAACGCCAATGCCCGCCGACTAACCATCTATGCGACCAGTCAATTTTTTTGCTTTCTTCAGTTTCTTCACCACGCTCGTTGTAATACTTACGCTTTCTAAATTGAATAACAACAACTTCTGTCGGGCAATTCTCTCGCTCTAGTCTTCTTCGTTGCGCTCTATCACCTTTTTCTTTTGACTGCTCAACGATGGACTGCGACATTAGTAGCCAGTAAGCGTGAAGTATCCGCACTACATTTGTAGGGTTTGTAATTATTTTTTCTTTATATTCTTCCCACGCTTTATCTGAAAGTCTATTGTAGTCTAGAGAGTTATCTTTTTGCTCTACTCCATAACTTTTATCAAAAGTAGTTTCTTTAATCGCTTGTAGTTCTTGTTCTGTTAATTCTATTTCTTTAGAACCAACAGTAGTTCCTGGTTTTACTGTTTCACTTTTTATCCAATGGAAACGACCTATTTTTTTCAATAATTCTTGATGTGCTTTATCTTTATTAGAAATAATTTCAATTGCAACTTCGTCAGGCGTTCTAGCAGTATCGTTCCAGCAAGACATGGATATCACAAAATTACCTATTTCTTCGTTAAATATTCTTTCCCAAGTGATAACATTTATTAGAAGTTCTCTTCCTCGAACATCTATAAGTGGAACAGGTTTCTCAAAGTAAGCAAATCCCTTATCTGTCGGGGCAAGCGTTGGGTCAAACAAATCTGTATCATCTAGTTTCTGAGAAGCAAACAACACTAGGTCTGTCATTTCGTCTTTGATAAAGAAACACTCTGCCGACATACCAGCACGAATAACATCTTCTACATAAACTTCAATTGCTTTTTCTCTAAGAATAATATCTTCTTTTTGTTTGTGGGTAGATGCTAATTTTTCTTTGTAAAACTTTGCCCCTGAAGAAATCATAATGGTTTGCTTTACGAGTTCTTTCCATAGGCTATCACCGCACTTACTCTTAAAGTTAGCACGAATATCCAATGCTTCTGTTGGCTTCATATCTTTATTATAACAGGGCAATCACTTTTTCGCAAGTATACACGCATAAGTCATAAAATTGTTTATAGTCCACCAGAAAATTAAAAACTTTAATTTTTACTTTTTGCTACCACCGCATAAAGAAAAACCCCGCGCTTGGCGGGGCTTCTCCTTTTGTTTTAGATTTCGTCTTTTGCGTATTTCTTTGCTTCAGCAATAACTTTTTTGTGGATAGCACTTCTCATCTCAGAGAAACTACTTGCTTCCCAAGCGTGCTCATAAACACGAACCAACAGTTCTGTTAGTGGGTGCTTATTGTTTATCTCTGACGCTTTATTTAGGTTATCTAAAGCAAGTTCGCTTTCTCCACCCTCATATAAGAACGCTGAATAAATTGCGTATAAGTCAAGAAGTTCTGAACTATCTACCTCACTTATCATTTTTTTACATAGAGAAGTCATAAAAGGTAATCCAAAGTCTTTCGGCATACCCATAAAGTAATCACGAATAAGTAGATTTTTACTTATTGCTTTACTAGATATTTCTAACGCTTCTCTATCTAACTCATTTGTTTCCATAAAGTTAGTAGCAAGAAAGTTCATAGATTTTACTGCTTCACCTATTGTTAGTGTCTTTGTTGTCATTTTTCCCCCTTGTTGGGAAACCCCCGCAGTTAGCGGGGGCTTCTTTTTAGTTTTAGACATTACCGAGTTGTCTTTAGAATTGTGTTGGTGCTTTGTGAAGTGAAAGCCTCAACTAGCGGTAGAAGTTCAGGATTTTCCTGTAAGAACTTTTCTTTATCAAAGTTTGTGCGAGTTTGTGTTCCTACTTTGATAACGGAAACTCCGTCAATAGTGCCTTCCTCTGCGACACCAATCCATTTGTCGCCAACCTTCTTGTATCCAAGAAGTGAATAGATTTCGGCTTGTAGTTCTTTGTATTGGGCTTCTAAGGTTGCCTTGTCTGCCTTGTTTGCCTCAAACTTCGCTAGAAGTTCTTTAGCATTAGTTTCATCAAGAACGATTACTTTTGTATCGTTCTTAATGGTTGTAGTAGTAGTGCGAATTGCCACTACTGTATCTACAACACCTTTGACATTGTTTGTCATTGTGTCTTTCCTTTCGTTCTTTGTAAGAGAGAGTTTCTCACTTACATAACGCACAATACGCCCTTGCTCTAGGAAAGTCAAGTCTAAAAGTCAGGAAAGTCTAAAATATTTTTATCAACCCCGCAGCGGCAGCCAAGTGATTTTTTTACTTTTTGCTGTGCCAGATCTGCCAGGGCCGCAGACTTCCA
>Ga0209400_1000552_pt1 | contig 32508 bp, 32 predicted proteins | sample M_130807_EF_Meta_FD_187313 | JGI IMG/M metagenome (GOLD analysis project Ga0209400, IMG submission 187313) | Freshwater microbial communities from Lake Montjoie, Canada to study carbon cycling - M_130807_EF_MetaG (SPAdes) (version 2) | ecosystem: Environmental > Aquatic > Freshwater > Lake... | reverse complement strand
CATTCCAGTTATAAATATTTTTTTATCACATGCATTACTATTTTTATAGTAAAAAAAATTCCACATAAATGGTTGTAAAATTACTAATATATATGCAAACTCTGTAAGTAATTTATTATAAATATTATCACATTGATTAACATAATAATATTGAATACCCTGTAATATTTCCATAGTAGAATAAAATAACAATAACATGGGTAAATAATTATAATTTAAATTATTGTAAAATTTAATATACACAGCTGTAGTAATACCTACAAATGCAAATAAAAATGACATTGGAGTCGAATAACACATAATATATGTATTATATATTATGTATATAGAATATTTTAATCATAAAAATATCCAACATACGCATGATGCATTTTTTTACAAAATGCTAAATTTTTATTTTTAATAGAATAATACAGTGTCTTAACTCTACCTTTAATCATTGCATCAAAAAACAAGAATAAAAATACTATATAATAAATTACTTTGTATATTAATTTTACTGATTTTAAATAATATAATAGGACACTAACATTAATAATATACAATATGCCTGAAATTCCTACAATATATGAATCATAATTACCATAAATAGAATGAAACGTCGGATGAAATGTAGTTTTTATTTTTTCCAAATCAATATTGTAAAATAATAATTCAGAAAATGACAACCAACAAGCATCAAATATATACCATCCTAAAACTATAGAAAAAACTAGTATTAAATATACATATCTATCAAAATTGGTTCCAACACCCATAAAAAATAATAAATAAAAAGAACTCATTAAATAGATTACATAATGAATATAACGTATTATATAAATATGTATATATTCAACTATAGATGGTTTTGCATACATGTATGGGTTGGTAGTTTCATTAATAATAGATATAATTATAATTAATAAAGAAACCAACAATATTCTATAATAACCATTCATATATTTATATAAATATAATTTATTGAATATATTTTATTATTATATTTATAGCTTCATTATGGTATAGGACCAGGACCAACAAATCGAAATAATTTATTCATGTTATTTGGTTGTTGATTAACCCCTCTTGAAATATTAATATTCGATTTTGAAAATAATAATTTTTTAGATTTAACTTTTTGTAAATAAAGTTTTTGATTTCTATGTTCTATTAATTTTATTAATACTTCTTTATTATATTCTTGAGGACTTATTTGTCTAGTTTTTAACATCTGTTTTAACATATTAATATCATCCACAATGTTATGATCATCACTCATATCATTTTGTTTATGTTTTTGAAAATATTTATTGTAGATATAACTGTTGTTATTCAATGTGTTGACAAATTTATTATTTGTAGATGGTATATTGGACGATGAATGACATGTTTGATTTTTGCGGCAAGTTTTATTAGTTGAACAAGTCTCATTATCATTTAATTCTTCTTTAATCATGCATAAATTACCATTTTGAACACGCATACACATAGTCTCTAATATATCATTATATGTCATATTCTTTTTGTTAGTAGTAAAATTGTTTATATTGTTATAGTTATTATAGTTATTATAGTTTTCATAATTTGAATCCTCATAATTTAATTCATCGTAACTATCATCTATAGTAAATGAAATAGATTCTTGATTATTATCATTAAAATTTACTTTTTTTAATTTTGAATTTTGATTAGTATACATATTTTATTATATAAATATAATGTATAAAATAATAATACTAATATTATTAATATTATTAATATGTTTAAATTAAAAAATATAGGAAAAACAAAAACAGTATTCTATAAGGATGGTAAATTAAAAAAGAATGAAATAGACTGGACTCTTAATACAGATAATAAAAATGGACTGGATTTAAATATTAATATGAACGATGATGGAAATAATATGCATTATCATCAATATTTAACTACTAGAGAATTAGAAGAATTATTAAAAAAACCAATAGTAAACAAAAATCTTGAAGAAAGATTAATAGATGATTTTAACCAGTATGATAATAACCAGTATGATAATAATTTAATTCAATCGCCATCCTTTCAATCTCAACCCCTAATGATTGTTTCAAATAAAAAATCAAAAACAATAAGACCAAAAATTATAAAAATAAAATTATGTACTAGGAAAAAGAATCATCATAAACATAGACATCACCATAACCGAACTATTAGTAATAGAAATAGAAGTAACAAACATAAAAAACGATCCTATTCGAATACTACAAGCATGTAATGATCCATAATTATTTTGATACATTGGCCAATATAATTTTTTCATTATCTGAATGACTTCTCTCTCGTTTAAATTTATTATAAACAATTACACATGATTTATCTATCTGTTTGAGATAATATTTAGATGCATATATCAATTTACATTTAATATCATTTTCATCTTCATAAATGCATTCAATATGAATACCTTGTTTTTTTTTAATTAATTTTAAAAAATCAGAACAATCAAAAATATTATTATCACTGAATTCCACTGCTATAATGTAATGATTTCTAGGATATTTATGTGAATTATCGTATTCACAATTATAATAATAATAATTTTCACAATTATAATCTAGAGCTAAATTAGTAATTTCAGTTTTAATATCTGAGACGTTATTATGCTTTGATATATCAAATGAAATTTCTATATTATAACCCATTTATATATCCTAAACATTATAAAAAATCCAAAAATATAGAAATCCAAAAATACACGAATAATAAAAATAAATAATCTATTCATAATGGTAAATGTGCAAAGGTGTAAAAATTATATTTATAGTGAAATTAAGTAAATTTATTATTTTATTGATGTAAAATAATAAAAATTAGTAATATAAGTTAATTAGTAATAGTAATAATATATAATATAAAAAACAATAAAACGAATATAAAAATATAAAAATGTATAAAAAAAAGTTTTTGAAATTTGGTGGAATTAATAAATCCGTAACAAATAATTATACAAGAAATAATTATTGCAATAGTGACAATTTGACGGTCCCTGATATATTAGGAAATCCACGTTCAAGAATAGCAAGTTTAAGTAATTTGGATATAAGTAATAATTCTATTGTAAATGTAAGTGGTATTTATTTTTATAATGGTGGTTTTATAAGACCCAATATTAGTGCATTTGATAATGTTACAGTTACAGGTAATTTAACAGTAGGAAATAATGCAATATTAAATACTGTAAATGCAGAAGACGCAGAAATGCAAATTTTGTACGTAGATAGTTTAAGTTTTTATAGTAGTCCATATAAACAAACAACACCTTTTTATGCTTTAAATTTTTTTAACTCTAATACAGTAACATTTCCATCTATTTATGTGATAAACAATTATGGACAAGTTATAAATATATTTAGTACAGGAATAACAGGTCCAACTGGACCTACTGGACCACCTGGATCGATTGGACCAACTGGCGAAACAGGACCAACTGGATATAATGGACCTACTGGATATACTGGTACCAGAGGACCAACTGGTGAAACAGGACCAACTGGATATACTGGATCAACAGGACAAACCGGATATACTGGACCCACAGGACCAACCGGATGTACTGGACCAACTAGATCAACAGGACCAACAGGACCAACTGGACCCAGAGGGTCAACTGGATATACTGGACCAAATGGTGAAACTGGACCAAATGGTGAAACTGGACCTACTGGATGTAGTGGTCACATAGGACCAACTGGTGAAACAGGACCAACCGGTTATACTGGACCTAGAGGGCCATCTGGATATACTGGACCAACTGGCGAAACTGGACCAACTGGATATACTGGACCCACAGGTGAAACTGGACCAACTGGTCCAACTGGTGAAAGAGGATCAAGTGGTGTTGTGGGTAATAATAGTAGTATAAATTATTGGTTATTAACATCTACTGGACCAACTGGTATATATTATAATGGTAATGTTGGTATTAATACTGCTACACCAAATTATTCATTAGATATTATTGGAAATGTAAATATAAATACGTCAGCACCACCATCTCCGTCTAATATTTCTCTCAATGCGAATGGTATAATTCAAGCTTCACAATTTAACACTACATCAGATTATCGTATTAAAGAAAATATAATTTCTTTATCACAAATTTCTAATCAAAATATGTATACTATTGATAATTTAGAACCTTTGATATATGAAAATATTTTATCTAATAAATTAAATTTAGGTTTAATTGCACACGAAGTACAAAAATATTATCCATTTTTAGTTTCAGGAAATAAAGATGATGAAAAATACCAATCTATTAATTATATTGGAATCATTCCGATATTAATACATGAAATTAAACAATTAAAAACTGAATGTTTAAAACAAGAAGAAGTATTAGAATATTTATCTCACAAAAAATATAGATAAAGAATAATAACAATAATAACAATAATAACAATAATAACAATAATAACAATAATAACAATAATATATATATAATAACAATAATATATGATTTATGAGTACTTTTAGAAGAGTAGGTGGTATAAATAATTCAGCTAATAAAAATATTGTTAAAAATAACAATTCTAATACAAATAATTTAAATGTAACTAATATATTTGGTGATAAAAAAAATGAACACAAATCAAAAGTAGTATTGCAAAGTCATTTAGATATGAGTAACAATTCTATAATAGATGTAAATGCTATATATTTTACAGATGGCACTATTATAGATGGTTATTCATATACTTTTACAAATTTGATTGTTAATAACAATTTAACAGTTGGTGGAACTTCCACTTTAAATAGTGCAAACATGAGTTCATTAAATATTAATAATGATTTATCTATTGACAAATTCATGTTTTTTACTAGTGATAGATTCCAAAATTTAAGACAAAATTCACCGTTTTATGAAGTTAATCCATCTATTGCTGGAACTTATACATATCCAAATTATATTGAATATAACAAATATGGTCAAGTAATTGGCATAACAGGCGGCACTACTGGTTTTACGTATGGTATTACTGGTCCCAATGGTGCTACTGGATCCACTGGTTCTACTGGTCCTCAAGGCAAACAAGGTCCAACAGGATCAACTGGTTATACTGGACCAACTGGACCAACTGGACCTAGTGGGCAAACAGGACTCACAGGCGAAACAGGACCAACTGGATCAACTGGACCAACTGGGCCAACTGGAGCAACAGGGGCTACAGGATTAACCGGAATAACTGGAATAACTGGAATAACAGGATCAACGGGATCAAGAGGATCATCTGGACCAACTGGACCTACTGGACCAACTGGACCTACTGGACCAACTGGTGAAACAGGACCTACTGGACCTACTGGACCTACTGGTGAAACTGGACCAACTGGTGAAACTGGACCAACTGGTGAAACTGGACCTACTGGACCTACTGGATCAACTGGACCTACTGGACCAACTGGTGAAACAGGACCAACTGGACCAATTGGAGAACCAGGTCAAACTGGATCTACTGGTAATTGTAATAATTGGTTGACTATAAATTCTGGTGTTAGTATTTATTACAACGGAAATGTTGGTATTAATACTGATATACCAAATTATTCGTTGGATATAAGTGGAAATGTTAATATAATAACAACAGCACCACCATCTCCGTCTAATATTTCTCTCAATGCGAATGGTATAATTCAAGCAGCAGAATTTAACACTATATCAGATTATCGCATTAAAGAAAAACCAATTCCTTTATATCAAAAACCATATGATTATGATTATACTGTAGACAAATTAGAACCTTGTTTGTATAAAAATAAAAATTCAAATCAATTAAATTTAGGGTTAATTGCTCATGAAGTTCAAGAACTGTATCCTTTTTTAGTTACTGGTAATAAAGATGGCGAAAAATATCAATCTGTAAATTATATTGGAATAATTCCATTATTAATACACGAAATCAAACAATTAAAATCACGATATGATAATATAGATTTACAAACCAATGACATATAATAGTATCACAATATATAATAAACCGACTTTATTATATAAGATAAAATAAAATTAAAACTAATAATACAACAGTAATATATGAGTTTTAGAAAAGTTGGAGGAATAAATAAAAATGAATCAAATAATATTGTTCGAAATCATTATTCAAATATAAATAATTATACTATTTCAAATCACATAGGATTGATTAATTCAAATATAGATGTTTATTCTAATATTGATTTAAGTGATAATGCTATAATAAATTTAAATAAAATATATTTTACAAATGGAAATATATTATCTGGATTAAATGATACATTTGAGAATTTAAATATATCAAATGATTTAATAGTAAAAGGTAATAGCAATTTAAATCAATTAATTGTAACTAGTCAATTTAATAATATATCTGATTTATTAGTTAATAGTTTATCATTTCCTAATTCTGCAACGTCTCAAAAACAAACTACACCATTTTATGAATTGGATCCATCATTAAATGGAATATATATAGGCCCTACATCAGTAACTATAAATACATTTGGACAAATTACATCTATTACAAGTAGTAATATAATAGGAGATACAGGAGCTACAGGGAATATTGGGCCTACTGGACCTACTGGACCTACTGGACCTACTGGACCTACTGGAAGTACTGGACCTACTGGAAGTACTGGACCTACTGGACCTACTGGACCTACTGGACCTACTGGACCTACTGGACCAACTGGTGAAACTGGACCAACTGGACCTACTGGATCAACTGGACCTACTGGTCCAACTGGTGAAACTGGTCCAACTGGGCATATAGGACCAACTGGAATCACTGGTGCAACTGGAATCACTGGTGAAACTGGTCCAATTGGTCCAACTGGTGAAACTGGTCCAACTGGTGAAACTGGTCCAACTGGTGAAACTGGTCCAACTGGTGAAACAGGACCTACTGGACCTACTGGAACTACTGGAATCACTGGCGCAACTGGAATCACTGGTGCAACTGGTCCAATTGGTCCAACTGGTGAAACTGGACAAACTGGGAATACTGGTCCAACTGGACCCACTGGAGTAAGCTATTGGTCACAAACATTTATTGGTCCAACTGGTATATATTACAGTGGTAATGTTGGTATTAATACAGCAACACCAAGCTATTCATTAGATATTGCAGGAAATATGAATATAACTACATTACAACAATCTCCAAATGTAACAAATTCTTTGTATACAACAACAATTGCAGGATATACATATTACGTTTTTGGTAATACGGGAAATACAGGGACAATTGGTTCTATTCAATTTCCATATAGTACCATAGTTAATTATTTAGTTGTAGGTGGTGGAGGGGGTGGAGGAGTGTTAAAAAACACAAATCCTGTTATTCCATATTCATTTTCAGGTGGAGGAGGTGGAGGCGTAACGGGTGGAACATTCACAACTACACCAACTACTATTTATAATATAACGGTTGGTGCAGGTGCAACAGGAATACCAAGTTTTACATATATTGCTGGTTCAACTGGTACAGGATTTAATGTAGGTGAATCATCAATTATAACCGATAATAATAGCTTAACTATAACGGCATATGGTGGAAATTATTATGGATTTGGAGATGCAGGAGGAGGATCAAATACAAGTGGATATGGTGGTAATAATATAGATGGTGGAAATGGTTATTCAAACTCATTTTATTATGATTCATTGTCAAATTCCATAATACAAAATAATTGGTACTATGGTTCAGGTGGTGCAGGGGTTAAATATAACACTTCTGGTGGTGGTGGTGGAGGTGGAAATAATGCAACTTCACCCGATGGTACAGGATCAGGTGGATGCGCTTCATATGGTGGTGGTGGAATAACAGGTGCAAATTCATCAATTGGTTTACCAGGTATGAATTTATTTGGTGGTGGTGCTGGTTGCGGTACGGCATTAAGTAGTAGTCCTCAATATGCTATAGGCAATACCTACAACGGTGGTTCAGGAGTGGTAATATTATGGTTTGAAACTCCATCAATTATCTCTCTGACCGCAAATGGTATAATTAAAGCATCACAATTTAACACTACATCAGATTATCGTATTAAAGAAAATATAATTTCTTTATCAGAATTATCAGAAGATCAAAAAAGTTATACCATTGATAATTTAGAACCTTTAATATATCAAAATAAATTGTCAAATGAGTTAAATTTAGGTTTAATTGCACACGAAGTTCAAAAAGAATATCCATTTTTAGTTTCAGGAAACAAAGATGATGAAAAATACCAATCCATAAATTATATTGGAATTATTCCGTTGTTAATACATGAAATCAAACAATTAAAAGAGCGTTCTAAAAAAAATGAATTAAAAATAGCAATGTATAAAAATAAATAATATAATATTATTCTGCTATTTTTTTTGATGTATATGGTAATAATGGTGAATTCTATTGGAGTGTTTATGATAAACGAGATAATATAATTGTTGAACCAAACAAATCAGATATAGAAGTAAAGGGTAATGGCCCATATAAATGGTTTTAGATAAACATATAATAAAAAATTGATCATGTTTGCAGAAACAACAACAATATCATTATAACAAAAGCAAAACAAATGGCGACCCCAACATTATATCCAACTCTTTCCAAAATAAACGCGCATCCTCGTGATAAAAATATAGTATTTTATGAACCAACTCATAAATATACTATACTAACAGACCCAAACTCAAATTATACATCCGTAACAACATGGAATCATTCACACTTTCCACATTTTGATTCAAACAAAATAATTCAACAAATGATGAAAGGAAAAAATTGGAATCCTAACCACAAATATTGGGGTATGACTGCAGAAGAAATCAAAAAAAAATGGACAGATAATGGTACATCTGTTTCCTCTGCAGGTACAGATATGCATTTTCAAATTGAATGTTTTATGAATAATTATGTAGATGAAGAAAAACTACATAATTATAATCATCTAGATTTATTGAATCAAGACATACAACGTACCTATGAACAACCAGAAACAATAGAAACACCAACATTAGAATGGAAATATTTTCTAGAATTTGTCAAAGATCATCCAACATTTCGTCCCTATAGAACAGAATGGACAATTTATGATGAAGAATTAAAATTAGCAGGATCAATTGACATGGTTTATGAAAATCCAGATGGTACTCTTATGATTTATGATTGGAAAAGATGTAAAGAAATATCTACTATTAATACTTTTAATAAATACGCAATTACACCATGTATAAGTCAATATCCTGATTCAAATTTTTGGCATTACGCATTGCAATTAAATACATATAAAGCAATATTAGAATCAAAATATGGTAAAAAAGTAACAAATCTTTGTTTAGTTCGATTACATCCGGATTCAGAAGAAAAAACATATGAATTAATACCATTACCAGATTTATCAAATGATATTAAAACACTTTTTGAATTGAGAAAAAAAGACATATCATGTATATAAAGTTTGTTTATAAACATTAAACATAAGCAAAACAATTTAAAAATTATCTTGTGTATTTAATTAATAAAACATGAATCTTTTTTTTATTTTGTATAATAATATAATTATATTATTATCATTTCAAACATTTTTGTTTTTTTTATATTTATATAAATGTATTAATGATGCAAGAAATACTACATTGCAAACAATAGATAATACTATTTCTTTAGATAGGTCATTTGCAGATATTAAAAATCCTATTATAATAAAATATGAAGATAAATACAGGGATAATTATACAAAATTGCAACCTATCTGTTTAACAACAAAAGAAAAAGAGAATTTAAAAAATAATTTTATTATGGAAAACACCCCATTAGGTAATGTTATAATGTATTACAACTATGAAAAAAATGGTTTTGTATATTATAGTGATAATACAATACCTTATCGGTTTTTAGAAACAGTTGGTAGAAAATATATAGTGACATTTAGGTGTAGAGATGCCACTATTTTTGAAGATGATAGTGATATTAATGAAGACATTCCTGATAATACTGATATAGCTGAAAATACTGATAATGTCGATAAATTATATAATAAAGATGTTGTTCAAGTCAATGATGTATGTAAATCAAATTCAAAAATGCCAAAAAATGTATTTGCAAAATTTAAAAATTATAATCACCCAAATTCAATTCCATCTGCATCTATGGCTATAAAAAATAATCAAATTCCTAATAAAAATACTACACAAAAACTAAAAGAAGTAAAAGAAAATAAAAATAAATATATGAGCGAAGGAAAAATAGCCAATTTTTCTTTTTTAAAAAAAATAGATAAAAAACAAATAGTAAAAAGATTAAATATGACATTTGCAGAATTTAAAAAAATGCAAATTGAATCTAAAAATTAAAACCTCATTATAATACAAATATAAGTAAAATTACATATATTTGTATATTTTATATTGAAAACAATGAAAAAAACTATGAAAAAATATTACATAATACGTAAAAGAAAAAATCAGACAGTAAATACAGCAAATTATAAATATAAAAAATTACATAGGCAGTATGGTGGTATTTTGCCTAGTGCGAAATTAGTAGAGGAAGTTGCAGAAGAAGCCATATCTACAAACAAAGGGCATAATATTATCCCATCTAATATCATGTATCAAAATAGTATGAATGACATGGGTATGAATAACATGGGTATGAATAACATGGGTATGAATGACATGGGTATGAATGACATGGGTATGAATGACATGGGTATGAATGACATGGGTATGAATCAAGTTGATCCGTCTCAATTACATCAGTTTTATGATAATCCATTTAAATTAATTACTTTATGGAATTTAGCAGTGCAACCAATACCTAAAATTATAGCAGAGTTATACAATATATTAAAAACTGGTAATATAAAAAATCCAGATGAAGTAAGAGCAAAATTGGATAAAATGGCGAATGAAATAAAAGATCCAGATGTTAAAAACCAAGTGCTTAATTATAATTCAGAAATTATGAATGCTTATTTAAATAGTATAGCACCATCTATCAATATTATATCTAATATATTGTCACAAAGTGTAACCGATACAATAATAAACGTAATTAATAATTTATATATTTATGTAATAGACAATGCTAAAATGTATATTGAGCAAAAACAAAATAATATTGTAAATTACGCGTTAAATACAACTTCACACGCACATTTTGGATTAGAATTTTTGAATAAAAATTTAATTACACCTCCAACTGACAATAATAATTTAGATAACAGATTTTATACTGATCAATACATTCAAGAAGGTGGTAATAAGACAACACATGATTCAAATAAAAACAGTAAAATACACAATAAATTAGTGTTTGAAATTAACAAATCTTTACAAGATTATCAAGATTAAAAACAAAATTGAAAATATTAATATAGATATTTTTTGTTATATATAGATAATATGTCAAATTCAAATAATATAGATTTGTTTTTAAAAGAATCGGAAGAAATTTTACAAAATTCTCCAATCGAATGGAGAGAAAAAATAAAAACATATTTTGAAAGTATGAATGACATGCAAAAACAAACATTTATAATTGCAAAAAATCATTTAGGTACATCATTTAGTATTTATAAAAGTAATGGATTTATCAATTACGAAAAGCAATTGCAAACAAAATAAATAGCGCTATTAAAAATAAAATAGTAAAAATTATCAAATCATACATGTTATGTATACAGATATATACATAACATTTTTTTATATAATTTAACCGTAGCTTATAAATGCTATGATATTATTATTATCTATTTGAATATTACCGGTATTCATCATTTTTGTTAAACTCGTATCTATTTTATATCCGTTGGATAGTAAAAATGAAAATAAATTAGGTATTTCATTTGCAGTCATTAAATATTCGCCTCTACCTCCTCTTCCATTCATATTACTATTATAATTGTCTAACCCTAACCCTAGACAATGTAACGATAATAATCCATATTGACATTCGCATCCATTACCGTATCCATAACGATTTGTGTAATTATCAGTAAAACCACTTAATTTATTCATTTTAAGTCTTCTTACAATTTTCCCTAATGGTCCTTTCGGAAATAAATTAATTGTTATGATATTATTATATTCACATCCTCCAAATAAATAGGGTTTACTGCTCAACAAATATGTATTATTAGTAATCATTTTTGACAAATATGTATATTATTTATTACTACAATATAAAAAAATAATATTATAAAAATAAAACAACATTCAATAATCATAATTTAAAATGTTACAAAATCTGTCAGATGAATCAAATAAAAGATACGATAAGATAATTCATATATCTAATACTAGAGAGAAACAACCGAGTTATTCATCGAACTCCTCGTCAAATATTCAAAAATTAACTAAAGAATTAGAACATACTTTACATATTTGTAATAAAATAAGTAAAATACCTTTTTTTAATATATATTTTCAATTGATTTACAATAATAAACAATTATCATTCATATCTAATAACAACAACACCAACACCAAGACCAAGAAAGATATTCCGTTAGAATATATGAAAAAAATAGAAACAGATAATATAGATAATTCAGAAAAATATCTGTTAATAAATACTGATATTAAATCAACAAATTCTTTACATTTATATTCTTATGATGAATACTTTTCTCTCCTATACACTCGCAGTAAAAAAGAATTATGTGCAAAAATATTTAATACATGGTTGTTTATTTTGGATGCGCTACATATTTTACAACGACATGGGTTATTTTTATTGCATTTTTCAAAAACAAATTTGTCTTTTAATCAAATTGAAATACCATTTATTCAAAATTTTAAATATTGTATCGAAAAATCGGATGCGATGGATAAACTTGTTTGCAATGACAATATAATAGCAAATGCAAATGCCCCATTAGAATTATGGGTTATTTATTATTTAAAAAAAAATCCACATATTCAAAGTTTATCCAATCATCATATTGAAACAATATGCAAAAATTATATAAACAACAATCATATATTTAACAGCATAATATTCAATGGGAGAGAAACAGAAAAAACAAAATATTACGATAAATCAATTAACTATTTGCAACCATTGATAAATATGCCATTACAGAATAGTATTGAGTTTATGCTAAAATATATGGATACGTGGGATAATTATGGGTTTCACGTGTTTTTTTTAAATGAAATGATTTTGCAATTTGAAGTTGGTTCTGGTTCTAATACATTTTGGGATGGATTCATTCAGATATTTATGCAAAATATATTATGTAATCCAGATAAACGACATAATATACAACAAACAAAAGAGTTGATACAAGAATATTTACATAAAAACACTAAACATTTACTCATTTAACGTCTCTTTGTGCTTCTATTCTTTCTCTTTTTGGCAGATTTATTCTTTTTACTTGATTTTTTTGATTTTTTTGATGCTTTTGCGGTTTTTGTCATGCAACCCATATTACCATTCTTCTTTCTGTTACTAGCAATAGACATTGCTTCTTTGAATGATTTACCAGTTTCTTTTGATATTTTTTTAATGTATTCTATCCATGCGTTTGCCATTTTATATTATACATTAATATTATATTATTATTTTGTTTTTATTTTTAAATAAAATTGAAATAAAAATTTATCAATAAACAAAATAATATATAAAATACACTATACGCAGTATTAATAAATTATTTTTGAAACAGCTTAAAGATCCTTTAAAATGGTTAAAAATGTTAAAGGTGGCAGTGGACATAAAAGTCAAGCTCGTAAGAACGTCGTAACAAATGCTGATAAACACAACAATCGTTTACGATTAATAGAAGAAGAAGGTGAATTATATGCACAAGTTACTAAAGATTTTGGTAATGGTATGTGCGAAGTGATATGCAGTGATAATATTAAACGACTTTGTATTATTCGTGGTAAACATAGAGGCAGAGGTAAACGTGATAATGAAATTCGTATGAGAAGCATTATTATGATCGGTTTAAGAGAATGGGCATCTCATGTTGAAAATTCAAAAAAATTAGAAAAATGTGATTTATTAGAAGTATATTCTGATTATGATGTAGAACGTTTAAAAAAATCAGCAGATATAACATGGAGTTTATTTGACATGGATGATAATGCAAATCAATATGCTACAGATGATATTGTACATTTTACAGATACTACAGAAGAAGAATATAAAAAATTGGTAGAAAATGATATTATTGTTAGAAATACAGGTAATAGTGGTGGTGGTGACAATAATAACATAGATAATAATATAAATATGTATATAGATGAAACTATCGATTTCGATGATATTTAAACTGATGAATATGTAAAAAAAAGTTTTTATAAATAATACAAATAACAACAATAAACAATAAACAATAAACAATAAACAATAATTTTATTCGTCCCATTCGGGAGGCCTATTTTTTGTTCCACCATCATAATGTACTGCATATTTATTATCAATCATCCATTTATTTATATGAATATTATCAAGATAAACATCCGCTAAAACACGTCCATATTTTTCATTTCCTATGTTTTTTAAATATACTTTTTTGTTCATTATCATATTAGATAATGCGTCACGACATTTAATTGCTAATAATTTTTCAATATTTGTTTTACATTTCATTTCTGGTGCATCTATACCACGTAAACGAATTGAAAATCTATAAACACAAGAACTATTATATGGTAATTTACTCGCAACAGTAATAGTGTCACCATCATAAACCTTGATCACTTTTCCTTCGGTTATTGGCACTAAAAATGGAATCGTATCTTTGTATGTAATGTTTTGTAAATAATCATCGATTAATGTATTTGTATTTGGAAATATATCTATAATATTATCATCGTGCAAATTTATGTTTGTAGAAGAAGAATAAATCGACGCAAATGGACGAAATAAATAATTGCAAAAACAACAAGCCTTTATAATGTTCATTTTGAATCTAGTTATTATAAATACAATAACATTGTAATAATAAAAATCAATTTTTTATTAAATTTGTAGAAAATAAACAAATTATTTATTTAATTTTAATTTTAATAATTTGCGTAGACTATTTATTTTACGACGACTATTTTTTTTACGTCGGATACTTCTTTTGCGTTTTTTACTTCCTCCCGGTATGCTTTCAGCAAGTATTCTAGAATTATCATCATTATTATCATTATCATCATTGTTTTCTTTTTTATCTTTATATTCTCTAAAAGCTTTAACAGAAGAAGAAAAAAGAGGTATGTATCCTGCTGTAACGGTCTCCACCAGAATAAAAATTACTCCAAAAATTATTATATTTATACCAGTACAAAAAGCACAAAGATATTCATTTAAATAACAACACCCAACATTTGCACCAATTAACACAACCAATACAAAAAGTCCTATAAGCATTTCTAGTGCGCCACCAGTAAAAAAACCTCCTGCCATTTTTTTTATTTTCCTTGTTTTTTTGCCTTTTTATTTTTGTGTAGCATTAGTAACTTGTTGGATTTAAACCTTTTCCCACCATTTCGATTAAAAATATTTTTGATATTAAGTAGCCGTAACTTTTTTTCATTTTAGATGCGTATTTTATTATTTTTTCATATCTAGATTCTGATTTTTCTAAGTTATTGTCTAAATTTGAACATAATTTTTCCAACATAGGAATTACACTTTTATTTTGAGAAATAATAATACTATTGATATTACTTTTCATATATTTAATAATTGGTCTTATTGTTTTAATAATGATGTTTGATAATGTTGGTGAAAAAACTGATTTGCTATTGCTATTGCTAAAATTATCAAGCATTTTATTTGATTCAATTACTACTACACCCATACCACCATTTTCTTCTATTATTTTACCTGATTTTTGTGCCATTCTTTTAACCATATTATTAAAAGAATCTAGATTATGAGACATGTTACTCTTAAAATTAGATATTTTTACAGACAATATTTCTTTATTTTTTTCCAATTGGTCTTTATTTTTTTCCAATTGGTCTATATCATCATCTATTCTAAAAGCCTCAATTGTCAATTTCTCCTCATCAGGTATTTTACTAATTGCTGAATTAATATTATCCTCTTCATCAAGCATTTTTTTCGCACTATCTGTTATGCCATTAATTTCTTCTTTTGTTTCATTATCATCTATTGTAATGATTGTTGAGTCACTATTTTCTTCTGGAGACGACATAATATATAATACACATATATTATTTTACTCAATAGATAAAGTATTTAAACACATTAAATGGAACTAATGTAACTATTTATGCATTGTTAATATAATAATGAACGCATTCAAAAAATTAAATGATAAACCCATATTTAATACAACGAATTTTCCTATTTTAAACAATAAAGAAAAAAATACTAATTCCGAGTCATTAAATTATTTAGATGTAATGAATAAAAAAATAAACAAACCAGAAGTAACAGAAAAAGAGAATAATAGTACAAACAACGGGTTATGTACAATTTATTATGATAAAGAATTAAAAAAAATGGTGTATGAAAATTTCCCAAATAAAACATATTATGATTCTGATTCTGATTCGGAATCAGAAACAGATTCTATTGATTTAGAATCATCCACTATTAAAAACACTAAAAATCAAAAAATAAAAAACATACAATTACACAATGGTATGAATAGAGCAATAAAAATGATAATGGAAAACAGAGATAAATTTATTGATCAATATGGTGCAGACGAATTTATACGTGATTATTTACCGAAAGATTCACCCTATTTGTATTCTAGATATTATTATAAAAATAAATATATGAATTATTGTAAAAAAAAATTGAATAACAAACAAACTTTTTTAACAGTAAATAACAATGACAATACAATGGATATTCCTGAAACAGAAATTTGTCCGATAAATGAATTAGATATTATTCATTATGAAGAACTCCAAATAGATCATGATATAGATGACTATGATATTGCTGTGGATCTACATGAAGATGATATAGACGAATAAATGATATAATTTACATATATTTTTACATAATTAGTTAAATTGTTAAATCAATTATGTAAAGTAAGTTTATGAATAACATTATTGTTAAAACACATATTGACAATGAATGTAATGAAGATGAATTATATGATGATATTCAGAAATTAGACACGTCATGGATAGATAAATTTGAAAAAGAAGACGAGTTATATAAAGATTTTTATCTTGAAAATTTATATTATATTAATTTATATTTTATATATTTGGATGAAAATGACAATATTCATAAAACAAAAAAAGATAAACATTTTTTTAACAACAATAATTATGTTTCTAAGGAAGAATTATTTAAAATAATAATGAAAAATAAACAAATAAATCAAAATGATTTTTCAGAACAAGAATGTGAAAAGTATAAATTAATTTTTTTATTTAAATACAATTTTACTATCGAGCCATCTAATATACCACATTTTTTAAAAAATCAATCAAAAACAGATGATTTATATTTGTTTCCTATAAATAGCATTGAAGACGTACATTTTAATAAAACAATTGTAATGTTTCAAGATTTAAACAGTATTACTATTATTTATAAAAAATCGCATTTCGTTAATTCATCTATCAGTGAAAATAAAACAAACAATGAAAAAAAAAAAAAAAAAATAAGAATAAAAAACCTTATAAAAAAAACAAGAAGACTATACTTATAGTATACTATATATATTTTATTGTTTTAATTTTAATAAATGGTAAAATACCTCCAGTAAAAAATAACTTGTATAATGATTTATTATGAAAATATATATTTTTACCAATATTATTGGGTAATTTCGCTATTTTTAAAAAACAATCATTATCATTACTATATATATCATTCAAATTTAATTCTATTGTTTTTATTACATCTGTAATTTTATGTATATGTATTTTATTTTGGTTAAAATAATTTATTAATTTATGTACAACATCATATTTTATAGCAAATAAATAACTTTGATAATGATATTTAATTTCACTACTATCATTATATGCATATAATTCTCTATTATTTTTAATAACTAAATTATAGAAATATATGATAGGATTATTAATAATAATAGAATCATTAACAAAAACAACAAAATCATATTTCGTATTCATCATATTGACATCAATATTTTGAATAATATCTAAACAATATATAAATTTTCCAAAATCTACATATTTATCGTTTGGTATTTCCAAATATTTAATTATATTTTTTTTATATGGATATTGATCGCTTTCAACAACTTTTTTTAATTTATTACTATATTTCTCATTAGATGTATTTATTATAATAATATCACCATTTGGATATATTAAATGTGGTATATTATTTAAAATAGTATTATATTTAATAATACTATTGGTATGACATGCAATTATAGTTAATATTTTTTTATTTTCTTCCTTATTCTCTCTATCATTGTATGTAATATCATTATTATTTGATATTATTTTGTAATAATTATTAATAAATAATGTGATTTTTTGTTTATCTAATGAATTACTATTGTTAGTATTAATAAAATTCATTAATATTATATAAAACTATACTATAATAATAAAAATTGAACATAATTGTATGAATAGATATAAATATAATTTAATAATATTCTAAAAATTTAATAAAATGATTGCATCTACCCGGTTTAATAATGATACGTGGAGAGAAAATTCAGAATATAGAAACAAAATAAAACACGCTGGTTGTATTTATGGAACTACAATAAAAATATCTAACTTAATTCAAGAAGACGCATTTTTATATGTTTTTGAAATGAATAATTCATTGAATCGTATTGAGGGTATAGGTTTAATTAAAAATAAATTATACTGTGATAATTATTACAAAATATATTCTGATGGTAATTATAATCGTTTCATATATAAATCAAACTATAGAATAGATCGTTCTTATTTAGAATTACATCATCCAGATATGTTACATTTATTTGAATTACTATTATTCAAAGGTAAAACGCATTTAAAAAGAGGTTTTGGTATTACAAGAGTTCCAGAAAAGTTAATTGAACATTATTATCCAATAATTTATCGTGAAAATACCAACCCTATTGAAAATATTAAACTAGAATTAAATAATATATTTTCTAAATATATCAATAGTAAATAATAAATAATAAAAATAATATTATTATTTATACTAATATGTCAAATGATAATTTAGATTTAAATATAAACAATTATAATGTAAAAGATTTATTAGATATTTTAGATTTAACTAAATCAGATAATGTAGATGATACGTTAAAATCTATTTCTAAAAAAGATATAAATGATTCTAGTCAATTTTATATTGATAAATTTACAACAGAAAATAAGATTGATTTAATGATTTTTTTTAAAAAAATAAAGGATAAATTATTAGATGTTATAAGTCAATATGATTCGTATAATGTTATTAGTAATGAAGATGCAGAACAAGACAATGCTGAAGCAGAAGAGCAACCTGACAATAGAGAATCATCTAATATGATATTTAATAGATATGAACCTACTCAAAATCAACTTAGTGATGGTACAAGTGATAATGCTGTAATAAAACAAGATAAAATACATATTACAAATACGTTCGCTCCAGCAGAAGTGCAAGGTAATATAAATCCATTATTAAAAAATACTAGTTCTTGTTTTATTAATATAGATAGTAAATACAGGCAATATACAGGTAATAATTCTGATACAGATTTTACATTGGATTTATCAGAACAACTTAAAAGAATATTATCATTGCAATTATACTCGTATCAAATACCATATTCGTGGTATATAATAAATAAAAATGTAGGTAATACATGTTTTTGGTTAGAAGACCCATCTACAAATACATTAGTAAACGTAAATATAGAACCAGGTAATTATGATCCTACATCTTTAACATCAGAATTAAATGAAAAAATACTAGTAGCAGGTTTTCGTGATTTTCCAACTATACCATTTACCTATTATCCAAAAAAAGGCAAAATTGGTATGAATTTATATGGAGGTATTTATGTAGATAGAGGTAGAAATATTTTTACTATTACAGAAACTACAAAAATAATATTTTTTGAACCATTATTTACATTAGAGTGCACTTTACAAAATTGTGGCGTAAAAATACCATCTCATATTAATAAAACATTGGGTTGGTTATTAGGTTTTCGTACATCATATGTAACAGTCAACCAAATAGGTAATTTACCAATCGCATTATTAGATTTAAATGGACCACGATATTTAATTTTAGTTATTGATGATTTTAAACAAAACCATCTTAATAATAATATAATTTCTATTACGCAATATGATAATACATTGAAATTGCCGTCTTATTATAATAAAAGTCTACCCTATTCATGTATAAATGAAATAAATAATTATAAATCTTTAACAGATGAATTAGATTTAAATAATGATATAAATGCAGCCGATACTATTGCAGGAAAATTAAACATAGTTTATTCTAAAATACAAAAGATATTACCAAGTAATCCTAGAACATTGACACAATCACAAATTTATACAGTAAATCAAATTTTAAAAAATAATAAAAAAAATACTAGTATATATTCTACAGCACCAACGACCAATGATGTATTTGCAATGATTCCCATAAAAAAAACTGGGTTTGGTGAAATAATAACAGAATTTAGTGGTTCTATACAGTCTAATCAACGAACATATTTTGGACCAACTGACATAACTAGGTTACAAATAAGTTTATATGATGATGCTGGAAATTTATTAGATTTAAATGGTGTAAATTGGACATTTACAATGATTGCAACATATTTATATCAATTTTAATGGGTATTTTACATCTTTTTCTCTCTACTAATATTTGTAAAATATTCAATAGTTTTAATAATTCCTGTTTCTAAATCATATTTTGGTTCCCATTTAAGTATATTATTTGCTTTTGTTATATCAGGTTTTCTATTAGTAGGATCATCAGATGGTAAATCTTTATATACTATTTTTGATTTTGATTTTGTTATTTTTAATATAATATCAGCCAATTCTTTTACAGTTATTTCATGTGGATTGCCGATATTTATTGGTAAAATATAATTAGAATCCATTAGTTTAATTAAACCATCTATATTATCATCAATGTAACAAAAACTTCTAGTTTGGTCTCCCTTACCATATAATGTAATATCTTCATTGTTTAACGCTTGGTTTATAAAATTTGACACCACTCTACCATCATTTTTGTCCATTTTAGGACCATATGTGTTAAATATGCGAACAATTCTTACATCTATTTTATATTTATGATGATATTCAATAATAAGAGTTTCTGCTATTCGTTTACCCTCATCGTAACAACTTCGTATTCCAACAGTATTAACATTTCCCCTATATTCTTCATTTTGCGGACTAATTGTAGGTTCTCCATATACTTCTGATGTGGATGATTGTAAAAATTTCGCTTTTTTATTTTTTGCTAATTCTAACAAATTTAATACTCCTAAAAAATTCACTTTTAATGTATATATTGGATCTATTTGATATTTTGGGGGCGATGCAGGACACGCTAAATTATAAATTTCATCAATATCACCATTAATATATAGTGGCTCTATTATATCATGATTTATAAATTCAAAATTCTTATTATTCATTAAATGTTGTATATTTTTTATATTCCCAGTAAATAAATTATCAAGACAAATTACTTTATTATTTTGATTATTTAATAATTTTTCACATAAATTTGATCCGATAAATCCAGCTCCTCCAGTTATTAAAATTGTTTTCATTTATATAATTATTCATATATTTATTCATACATTTATACTAATTTATTTTATTAAATAGTATAAATATATGAACAAAAACATTTTAACAAATTACATATATGGTAATTATGTATTGTTTATATTATCCCTCATTTTTTTACACAATAAAAAAATGTATTTGTTGTTTTATATTCTAGGTTACATATTCAATTACACGCTTAATTCATTTTTAAAATTATTATTCAAACAACCTAGACCTGATGAAAATATGCGACTTTTTGAATTAGAAATGAATAAACGAGATTACGTAGATTGGAAAGAATACCAACGTTTTGGAATGCCATCTGGACATGCAGAAGAAACTGCATTTTCATTAATATATATTATTATGGTACTACAAAATAAAAAAATAACGGCTCTTTTTTTCATTATTACATTATTCACTATGTTTCAACGGATTTATACAAGACGACATACTTTTTTACAAGTTTCCGTTGGAGCAATATTAGGTTTATTAATCGGTTACGCATTTTATTGTTTAGCGTATAAAAACATACAAAAGCATAAGTAAATTATATTTTATTATTATATAAGCGGAATGAAATTTTTTACTATAAATAAAAAATTTCGCGGAATGAAATTTTTTACTATAAATAAAAAATTTCGCGGAATGAAATTATATTTTATTATTTTAATTTTAATTATTTTAATTATTTTAATTATTTTAATTTATTTATTATCGATTAATTTACAGGCTATAGTTAGTAATAATATTGTATGTTTTTACGCATATTATGAAAAAAATAAACTATACAAAAACAATTTCATTTATTTTTTAAACAATGGAATATTAGACAATGTTGATTATTATATAATAATTAATGGAGATAATACAGTTGACATTCCAATAAAAAAAAATATTAAAGTTTTCCAAAGACAAAATAAAGGATTTGATTTTGGTGCATACAGTTATGGAATCAAACAATTAACCAAATCATATGATTATTATTTTTTTATTAATACTTCGGTTTGTGGTCCGTATATGACAGGTGATTGGACAAAACCGTTCATTCATTTATTTAATAAAGATGTAAAAGTGGTAGGAACATCTATTAATATGCTTTCATATAGAAATGAAAATAATAATTATCAAAAATTATATAATAAACAGCCGCCCTATTCTCATGTACAATCCATGTTTTTTTGTATAGATAATGAATATTTTAATTATTTATTAACGATTAACTTTTTTAACGAAAAAGAAATGGAAACAGCTAGTATGCAGTATACAATTATGAATAAAGAAGTAGGTCTTTCACAAATTGCTATTAAAAATGGTTGGAATATTAATTGTATTTTATCGAAATATAAAGATTTAGATTATCGTACATTATATAAAAATATTAATACAAGTTCTGAGTATTATGATGGAGATCCATATTTTGAAAATGCATATTTTGGCGAAACTATTAAAAAAGAAGAAGTAATTTTTTTCAAAAATAAACGTTTTGAATCATAGAACACTATCATTCAGAATGGATGTAAATGAGTAATGGTAGTAATGGTAGTAATGGTAGTAGTATTAATAAAAAATTATAATATTTATTTAATATATAATTAAATATTATATTTTTAATCAAATAATACAAATACAAATACAAATACAAATACAAATACACAATGGGAGCAGGCATATTACCTACAACAATACATAAAAATAAATTATACTTTTTGTTCGGAAAAGAAAATAAATTTGCGGATACGCCTGGATGGGCTGAATTTGGTGGCGGCACAGAAGACAATGAATCTTTTTTAAAAACTGCTATTCGTGAGGGAACAGAAGAAATGACTGGATTTTTAGGCAGTGCCCAAGATTTAAAAAGAAAAATAGAAAAAACAGGTACATTCAATATTGATTGGGATACGTATCGCACACATATATTACCCATGAAATACGACGAACAATTACCATTTTATTATAATAATAATCAACGGTTTTTACAACACAAATTAGACCCAAAAATAATTGAAAAATCAAAAATATTCGAAAAAGAGGAGATACGTTGGTTCTCCATAGATGATATAAAAAAACATCGCATTCCTTTTCGCAGTTATTACAAAAACATTGCTGATTTAATACTTAAAAATGAAACCGCTATTAATAAATTTGTGCGTTCAAAAATGCCAAAAACATCTAGTCATAACATGATAAAATATAATAAAACAAAAAAACATAGCACAATAGCACAACATAAAAACTACAAATCTAAAAAAAGCACTAGAACTAATAAAAAAGGATTCTTTTCTTTTTTTCTATAAATTTATAGTATTTCTTCTAATGATTTCTCAAACGATTCAGGTGTACATTTATCTAATATAAAATCAGAATTACTAAACGTATTATAGTCTATTATTTCAACATTTGTTAAAATATTATGCACAAGTGTTTCTAGTTCACTCAAATTATTTACAATATATCCATTTTTGTTGTCTTTTATATAATAGGGTGGAAACCCACCATTATATGATATGGGTATACAATTATAATTAATTCCTTCTAACATAGATATTCCAAAATGTTCTTCATTACTTACTTTATTTTCTTCAATACCAGTTAATTGTATAATATATTTACAATATTTTAATATATTATTTTTATCGTCGTCTGATATATCAGTATGAATTTTAATTTTTTTATTATTACCAATTAAACCTATTAGATATTTATACCATTCTTTAGATTTTACACTTCCTATTATATTCAATTCATAATTAGAATTTTTATACTTATTCATTATTTTTATAATTTTATCAAAATGTTTATTATTTGCATTTGGTTTAAAATCAAAAATTCTTCCTATCATAACAAAACTTTTATCACATTTTAAAAATTTGCACGTGTTTATATTGTCTACACAAATTGGATATATTATTTTTATATTATTAACATTATAATTTATTTTATATCTACTATACGTATCTATCAAATATTTATACGTAAATTCTGAATTAACTATTATTTTATGATAAGTATCAATTGTTTTTTCTTTTAACAAGTAACTTATTTTATTTTCAACATGATTATAATCAAACGGAAATTGACAATGATAAATATTTATATTAGCTATACCTTTTATATCTGGAATAGAAATATTATTCATATAAACAAAATAATCTATTTTTCCATCTATCGTATCTATAAACTTATTATTTAATAATATATCATTAGTTACGTGTAGTACATATTTTTCATTAGCTTTCAGATAATATTTTAATAATAATTTAACTTTATTACTATCAGTATTATTGAAAAAAATAATTAAATATTTTTTATTAATAAAAAAATTCATTATTTTTGAGAGATAATTTTCACCTCCTCCTAATGAATAATCATCAGGTGAATAAACACCAACTATATTTTTATTATTATTAATAAAATAATACAACTCTGTTTCATTTATATTATTTATATAATTTTCTATTTTATACTTGCGTTTTTCATTTAAACCATGATTCTTATAATGAATAGTAGCTTCTTCATCTGTCATATGCTTTATATCTAAATTGAATTGTTTATACATATTTACATTGAAATCTTTATCAAGTATAACATCTTTATATTTACGATTTTCATTATAACCATGATTTTTATAATGAATAATAGCTTCTTCATCTGTCATATGTTTTATATCTAAATTGAATTGTTTGTAATTTTTTACATCAAAATCTATTGGTAAACTATTCGACATATTTTACTTATAAAAATATTATATTATTATAATTTCTATGCAAAGTTAGACCCAAATAAAAATTATAATTATCTAAATTTGTTAAAATATTTGTATTTTTAATTTTATCTAAAAAATTATTTAAATCACTTTTTATAGTAGACAAACCTAAATATTTGTTATAATCATTTATACCATCACCAAAATATATATCAGTAAAATTATTATTCTTACTAGCAGTTTTTATTTTAATCAACATATTTTTGAGTTTTTCTATTGATGATGGCATTGATAGACAAATAGCAATATTCGCTTTATGTAAATTATTATTTATAATTGCTTGTGATTTGTATAGTTGTATTCTTGAATGAATTCTATCTTCTTTTATACCCATTTCATAATAATGTTTAACCAATTCTACATCATTTAAATGCGTTAAATCTTTATTACTATTTTTATAAATATCAAGGTTGAATTCATTGTCTTTATTAACCATTATATTTTTATTCCCATTATAATCTATTGAAATTATGTAACCATTTCTAGTATATGCTAATAATCCAAATAAGTATTCCCATGCATGTATTCTTCTGGGAACTGTATTTAATACATACCCACATTCCAAAATATTATATTCATTTATAAAGTTTATATTTTCAAAAATTTTAAAATATTCTTTGTTACAAACAAATATTGTTCCAGCTATAAAATATGATTCTTTCCCAAAAGTTTTAATATAACAAGGATTATTTATTCTATAATATTCATTTATACCAAAATTTTTATAATGTTCTATTGCTTCTAAATCACTTAATAAATTCAAATCATGTTCATAATTCTTATAAAATGAAGGACAAAGTATTAAATTATTAAATTTATTTAATTTTAATGTATCTGTCTCTTTTTTACTTGTAAGCTTATTTTCATCTAAATAGTGATCTATATATTCTCTCCAATCATTATGTGTATTTATATTATTTCTATTAAATATATCATTGATATAAATACGATTAATTCCTTTATTACGACGACAATACTTGTTAGAACCAATAATAATAGGAACATTTTTTTCATTTTCAATTAATTTTTCTATTTTCAAATAATTATTTGTTAATGGACCTAGTAGATCACGTCTCCAATTGTCATTCGTTTTTGTATGAATAAAATAAATACTTTCTATATCATGATAATTTGGATGATCATTTAATATTTTCATACCATATAAAAACCCTCCAATATCAGCTCCTTTATTTTCAATTAATTTAAATATTGCATTAGGTAAATATTTGCTTATTGAATTAATATTATTTATGCTATGTGTTGTTATTATTATTAAAACTTTTCTTTTAAAGAAATCATAATTATTATTATATATTTTTAAAAAAACATCTACATTCCCAACGTGAAATAATATTGCAGTTTTAAAAATACAATATTTACGTTTTTCTGTATAACCTATTGTTAAATAATGTTCAATAGCTTTTTCATATGATAATAAATATAAATCTGTATTTAACATTTTATATGTTTCTACATCAAAATATTTTGGTAATTTTTTTACATTCATAATTTATTACTAATATTATAAAAATATTAAATAATTTATATTATTACATATTTATTACATATTTATTGCATATTTATTGCATATTTATTAGATATGTAATACATCGTTGTAATTATTTACTATTAGTTAAAAACAGGGGAAATGACTCTTTCAAATCTTCATTTGTTATTAATCTTTGTGACCTTATTTTGAATAATTTTTCCATATTTTCATCATAGGGATCACATGGTCTTTTACAATATGTGGCTTTTTTTCTATAACCACTTCCATCATTTCCTATTACATTATCATCAGATTCTGTTACTATTGGAGAGACGTAATAATATGCTATTGATTTTCTATATATATTTTCAGGACATTTTATTTGTTCAGGAACACCATGCCATGATTGATTATTTGTTCTAAAAATTATTGCAGTATTAAATTTAACTTGTGATTTTACAATACAATTTTGCATATTTTTATCCCATAATTGTGTATCACCATTCCATTCTTCTTTCCAATCTTTACTCATATACAATATTATATTCAAACGTCTTTCTTTATCCATATGAGGATGTTTTTCATAATCCAAATGCATATTTAATTTACCATTTCTAGGATGTATATGTAGACCAGCCCCATGTAAATATGGATCATATTCTAATTTTTCTATTCCAGATAATTGTGAAATTTCTTTTACAATTTCATTCGTTGATAATAAATAAAACAATTTTCGTATACATATCGGTAAATTATTAATATCATCATTTGCATATTTTATTTCCATTGGATTATAATATTTATGCCATTTTTCAGATGTAATATCAGTTGGAAATGAATTAAATATCATTTCTGCATAATCATCTTTTAAAAAATTAGGTATTATAACATGATCAAATGGTTCTACACCATTAAATTTATTAAATAATTCATTAGTATTATAAATCCAATCACCAAAATATGATTTTTTATCCATTTCTGAAATAAATTCCATTTTTTTTAATTCCAATAGTTTTATTTTATAATTTTTATTCAATAAATCAGTTAATCCTGTCATTAAATCCACCTTTATATTCCAACCTAAATCTCTCACTTTTTTATTACTAATATAATAACGCATATCATTATAGGGCCTATCTTCTATGTATTCAATCCATTCATCATAATTTTCTGTATTTTTAATCATTTTAATTAATATTTTAGCTATTTCCATCACGGAATATTCCATTCCTTCATCGCATCCAATATTATATATCTCTCCTATTTTGCCGTTTTCTAATATTGCTTCAAAAGCTGTAGCCGTATCAAATGCATGTAAAAATGCGCGAACTGATGTTCCTTCGCCTTGAATTGTTACTTTTTTATCTTCATTTAACAATTTAATAAAACGAGGAATTAATTTTTCTGGATATTGATTTGGACCATAAACATTATTGCCTCTTGTTATGATTATAGGCATTCCATATGAATGATTATATGATTGTGCTATTAATTCTGCACCCGCTTTTGTTGCAGCATAAGGATTCGTTGGACACAAAATGGAATGTTCTGTTTTATGTTTTTCGTGAATATCGTTCATTGATTCACCATATACTTCATCGGTTGAAACATGAATAAATTTTTGAATTTTCTTAAATTTTCTACATGATTCTAGCAAAGTATGTGTACCTAAAATATTATCATGTGTAAATGTTAGTGAATCTTCGAATGAATTTTGTACATGACTTTGTGCAGCAAAATGTATTACATGTGTAATATTGTATTTTTTTAACATCGTATCTATGAATTCTGCGTCACATAAATTAGCCTTCAAAAACACATATGATTTATCTTTACGTACATATTCATCGACGTTATGTTCATCCGCGCAATAATACAAAGCATCTAGATTCACAAGCGTATCTATTTTACATAATGGAAAATAATAATTAATAAAATTACTTCCAATAAATCCACAACCTCCAGTAACTAATAAATTTACAGGTTTTCTCTCTGCATCTAATTCTTTTCTATATTCAATTAAACAATTTCGTATTGATTCTTTAATGTTTAAAACATCTGGAAACATTTCCTGAAGTTTGTAAGTTTCTAAAAAATTATTAGAACGATCAGATGTTAATATTTTTCTTTGTTCTTCTGGAGTGAAATTCTTCCAGGTAAAAAGTGGATCTACAATTTCTTTATACATAGTTAAAATTTCATTATGACTAATTAATCCGGGATTTGTTAGATTAACGGTTCCACATAGTTTTCTCTCCATCATAACTAAAACATAAGGTAATAACTCTGGTAAAACTGTCATTGAGTTTGGTATGGAACATATTCTGTCATATGTTGTTATTTTTGTAATAAAATTGCGTGGGTTTTTGTTGCCTGTAATAGGCATACGAATACGTAAATTCAATACATTATTTTTATAACCATTCAAATGCATGATTTGATCAGTAAATCCCTTTACAATTGAATAAGATGAACCAAAAAAATTAGGTAATGAATCTTCATTGAATCCATTTCTCTCTAATCCAAATGGGTGTTCATCATCAAACTTAAAAATACATCCAGTTCCTAAATAAGTATAATGAATTTCACGATTTCTACAGAGTTCTGCTAATACAATTGGAGAGAAAAGGTTGTCTCTTATATTTTCTACTAATTTACCTTCCTCCTCTAAATAATCAATGGTTGTGAATACTTTCTCTCCAATCTTTCCATGTGTTCTACCAATAAAAGAAACAACATGAGTAGGTTGAAGTTCATCCAATTCTTTTTCTATATCCAACGGATTTTCTACCCTACTTTTACCAATAAAATAATTATAATTTCCACTCTTTAATACATGTATAAATTGTGTACCAATCCATCCATTACTGCCGTATACTAAAATTTTCATTTTATAATATATAGTAAAATATTATAAATTTAAATAAATACTGTATTATGCTTTTTTTAAAATCACATAAAATTCATTTGATCCTTTAAGAGTTGGATATACTCTTTCTAATTTAAGATCAATATGTTTTGTTTCGTATAAAATTTCAATTATATTACAAAAAATAAATGGTGTAAATTTCCAGCAATGTGCATCCGTATAAACATGTTTACATTTTTCATATTCATTTTTTATGCTTTCTATTTCATCTATTATCTTTTTTGTTTGATTATGTACAAAATCATTTTTTTCATTAATGGTATTAAAAGTATTAACGAATGATTTATAAAAAAAATCCCAATGTTTTGTAGAATCATTATGACACGTTAAATATCTACTTTCTAATAATGAAACTGCTGATGGCTTATCTTGTTTATTATAAAAACTATTTAATACATCAAATATAGTAGACGGATTTCTAAAATGATCAAAACAATATCGATAATCTGGAATACACAAGAAAAAATAAGAGTCGCTTTTTAATATGCTACATATGTTGTTTAAGAATGTTATTATACAAGGAACATGTTCTATATTATGTGAACTAAAACAAATATCGAATATTTGAGGTATTACTTTATTGTATGGAGTTGACCCTTTTATAATATATGTTATGTCGCATATATTATCAATATTCACATTTGGATCATTTTTGTAATTTTCTCTCAACTCTTCTTTTGAAAAATAATCTACACTATGAACGTTTGGTTTTCCAACATTCATACTCGGAAATGCTAATGGACCTATTTCCAAAATCATTTGATCTTGTGAAATTAAATTAATAAAATCTTTTCTATTTGAAATTGCACTGGAAATTAATCCTTCACTCATACCATATAAATTATAATGCTGAACCAATTCATCATTATTCATAAAATTTAAATGTGGATTTTTATTTCTATAAATGTTTGCATTAAATTCTAAAGGGAACATTTATAATATAAAAATATTATAATTTCAATAATTTGAATTTTTACACCTTTTAACATTTCAAATGCCGATTATTTAAAGGCACAATTATAACATTTTTTATATGATTCATCGCATTTTTTATGACATTCATCACAAACACCTTTCCTACAATCATTACATTTATTAACTAGTCTGTTTTTATGTGGTTCTCCACAATCTTCACACGTTCTTGAACTTTTTGGAATAAATTTTTTTATACAACAATTACCCAATACTAATATTTGTTCTCCATCTGTTATATAACAATTTTCCTCAATATGATGACCACAAACACACTCATTTACTTTGTCTGGTAAGTCATCATTTTTACAACATAGTTTAAAATAATTAAGATGGCGACCTATTCTTCCTCCACAATATTTCCAATTACTATTTTTAATTTCATCATATGTTAAACCATAATTTTCTAATCCTTTAATAAATTTATTTGTTAATTCAAGTGGAGCTATTTTAGTTGTCATTATAAAATATAATATTTATTAATATTTATATTTTATTTTCAATTTTATTATAAAAAAATCGGCATTTGAAATGTTAAAAGGTGTAAATTATTATTACACATTTGGACGATTTTTGAGTGTGGAAGGTGATACTGATTGCACATTATAACTGTGCACAAAGGAACATTTGTCAAATTACTTGAAACATAGTTATAAAATATACAAATCATAACTACATTTTGTCTCATTTTTCTTTCTGGTCGGTGTAACTGTCATTAGTTGTCATACTAATTCTGATATATAAAAAAAATCAACCAATCATTTTGCACGATTATTTAATGAATTATATGAAATTTATCGGGTTTACTATATAAATTGGGTTCTTTAAGTTAAAAATGCAATTTATTATTTAAAACAACGAAAAATTTTGCAAAACTTTTTTGGAAAATCAAAAAATGGACATTTATTTTTGTCCATTTTTCAAAATACGGAAAACTTTTCCCGAAAAAAGCGTGTTTTGTGACCATAATTGAAAATTAGCGTAAGGGCGCAAAAAAAATAATTTTCATTTTGTTACGATAAATTTTTTGAAAAACACTTCGTTTCGGATTTATTTTTAAAATAACATTCCAATTTAGGAATTAATGGAATTAATTGGAATTACCAAAAATGCCCACAAAAAATATGTATGCGATTGTTGTGACTATTCATGCTCATATAAACGAGATTGGATTAGACACATTTTGTCTGCAAAACACCAAAATTGGGCAAATGGAATTAATTTGGAATTAAAATGCCCAAAAAATGGCCAAATAGATAAAAAACACCATATTTGTGCATGTGGTAAAAAATATAACACGCAATCTGGATTATGGAAACATAAAAAAAAATGTGATGATGTCGATGAAATAATAAATGATAAAAAAGAAATAACAATGGTATGTGACAAAGATCTTATCATGACACTAGTAAAACAGAATGCGGAATTGTTAGAAATAATAAAAAACGGTACAAACAATTATAGTAACAATACTTGTAATAGTAACAACAAGACATTCAATTTACAAGTGTTTTTGAACGAAACGTGCAAAGATGCAATGAATATTTCCGAGTTTATTGAGAATATTTCTCTCCAGCTCTCTGATTTAGAAAGTATGGGAAAGCTAGGTTACGTGGATGGTGTTTCCA
>Ga0209400_1000551_pt1 | contig 32562 bp, 28 predicted proteins | sample M_130807_EF_Meta_FD_187313 | JGI IMG/M metagenome (GOLD analysis project Ga0209400, IMG submission 187313) | Freshwater microbial communities from Lake Montjoie, Canada to study carbon cycling - M_130807_EF_MetaG (SPAdes) (version 2) | ecosystem: Environmental > Aquatic > Freshwater > Lake... | reverse complement strand
AGCTCTTACACCACTCGAGCTGAAATTGGCAGTAGTGGTGTAATTGCTACTTTTTATTATTTCTGGGTGAGAAACATCTCCACAGTAAACACCGTGGCTGGCAAGCGTCTCAGTACCTCGGCCATTGCTAGCTATATTGAAAATCCTCGTGGCAGTGGCATTGCTTACATGGCACCGTTGAATGCCAGTACCGTGGCCATCTACAACGTACTGGATTTGATATCAGCAAACGAAACCATACTGCATGTTGAGTATGATCGCGAAGCCAACGATGCCAATGTACACATTGAGTATGAATTGATTGCGCAAGGTCGAGCCGACAGCTTTGTCAGCGCCAATCTCTATCTCAAGCTGCAGGACAGTTTCTGTGGTGTGAATTCATCGGGGGCTCCAGTTCCAGATCCCACGCTCAGTCCAGCTGAACGCTATGGTGTTGAATTCCGACCGCGCCAGAGCATGTTTGTGGATCGTTTTGCTGCCCTAGAAAACTACTTGGGTAGAGCAAATGCTGTGTTGAAAAATTATCCCATAACAGAAATTCGCAAGTTTGATCTCTTGAACAGTCGCGAACCAGAACCCAGCACAGCTTCAGGTGCCTGGAATCAACGAGTAGCTGACTTGACCGAATTGTCTTATCAGAATCTTGCTCTAGTACCAGTAGGGTACCTATATCTAGTGGCAACTGATGCCGACAACAACGGCCTGTGGACCATTTATCAAGTGATAGCTGGACCGACCGAGAACAAATTGGTGCTGACACGAGTGCAGAATTATGATACTACCTTGTATTGGAATTACATCAACTGGTATCAACCGGGTTACAACAGCACTGTGAATCCCGTGGCCGAAGTGGCCAACTATGCAGCCCTGGCCACCGTGAATGTGCCAGTAGGCGCCAGCGTGCGGGTCACTGCCAATTCACAAAACAAGTTTGAAATTTATCAGCGCACGGTCACAGGATGGGATCGAGTGGGCTTGCAAGACGGTACCATTGAATTCAGCAAAGAGTTGTGGGACTACGGTGTGGGACGTTTTGGATTTGATGCCGAAGTGTTTGATGCACAGTACTTTGATCAAGAGCCCGTGATTGAAACTCGCAGAATTGTTCAAGCCATCAATCAAGAATTATTCGTGGATGACTTGTTGATTGAACGCAATCGTGCTTTGATGCTGGTGTTTGATTTTGTGTTGAGTGAATTCTCTGCTCCCGAGTGGCTGGTCAAAACCAGCTTGATTGACGTTGACCATCGCATTAGAACACTGGAACCTTATCAAATCTATCGCCAAGACAATCAGACCTTTGTGTTGGATTATCTCCAAGAAGTCAAACCTTACCATGTACAGGTGAGAGAATTCAATCTCAACTACAACGGACAAGATGAGTATGCTGGCAACATCTCTGACTTTGATGTGCCAGCTTATTACAACAACAACTTGACCATACCACAGTATGTGAGTCCCATCCTGTTGCCTTACACAGCAAGCACGGCCACAGGCACAGGTACGCCCAGTGACATATCGGATACGTCGGCTTCGGCCACACTGTGGACTCAAACACCCTGGGACCAGTGGTACAACAATTACTTGCTGAGTATTCAATCAGTGGCGATTACTGATGGTGGATCTGGATACACCGAACCACCTGTGATCACAGTGACAGGTGATTGTGTGACACCGGCTGAAATGACTGCCACTGTTGATTCAGCTGGGCATGTGACTGGTATTGTTGTGACATCTCCTGGTGCAGGCTACAGTACCACAGCAGTGATCACATTCTCAGGCGGCAATGGACGCGGTGCTCGGGCATCAGCGGTGATGGGCAATGACCTTGTGAGATCATTCCGCACCACAATTCGCTATGACCGATATCAGTACAAAACCACCATAGTTGATTGGGAACCTGGAGTTATATACACTGCTGGTACTCAAGTTCGTTATGCAAATCGTGTGTGGGCTGCTGTAGGTACAGTTGAATCCGATTCATTTGATCCCACAAACTGGCTGATCGTGGATCCTGCCACACTGAGTGGTGTGGATCGAACCATGGGCTTGTATGTGCCTGCAGTAAATCAGCCTGGCTTGAGCCTGCCACTCCTGATTGACGGTGTGGAATATCCAGGTGTACAAGTACAGGGTGTGAATTTTGGTATTCGTCCTGGCTTTGATGCTGTGGGATTTGACTCGTTTCCGTTTACCAATCTCTCATACGAACCCGATGGAACACCTACATTCTATCAAGGACTATTGGATGCCCGTTATCAAAGTTCATATCTGGATATCTATCTGGGCACCAGATACACTGACATCAATGTGGAGGGCGGCGGCTATGTTGACACTTATTCCAGCCATGCTCCTGAAGAACTGATTCCTGGCAGCGAATTTGACACACTTGATCTGCGTGTATACACTGCTCCGGGATCGGACTGGACTGGCAACGGTCATGGATTCCGCACCGGCATCACAAAATTCACAGCTGACAGCACAACCCCTGTTGTGAGCTTTGCTGACGTGCTGCCTTATCCTGCACAAATTATAGTATCAAATCAAACTTCAGGCCTAGACTTGAATCTTGGGACAGACTATTCAGTTGATTGGCAGTTGCAACAAGTGACTGTGCGGTCCGGTGTTGCTGCAGGAGACATTGTGGCTATACAGGTATACGAACTGGGTGGTGGAAATCAGCTGTTCAAAGGCATCTACAGTGATATTACGGAATCAGTTCTAATTCCTGTGGAATACAATTTGATTCAAAATTTGGCAATTTTTGTCAACGGCACACTAACAACTGATTACAGATATGAATCAGCACAACCCAGCACCAGCTCGGTGACATTTGATCCTGTGTTAGAAGACGGTGATTTTGTGTTGATTGTGGCCATCGGCGCCACAGTTGTAGGAGACACTACCACAGCCTACAACTGGAGTGCTCCGCAAACTCAACAGTTTGTGAGTGCAGGAGAGGTATCCTACACCTTGTCCAACAGCTTGATCTACAGCAATCCCGACAATGCTGTGATCACTCTAAATGGTCGTCGTGCTAGATCTTCAGCTGGTGTGGCCTACTTGGCCGATGGCAGCGTGGGTTATCAGTTGCCCACCAGAATTGGAATCAGTCAGGGCATAATTCCAGATGTGGACGTGAGAGTTTACGTCAATGAAATACCACAGATTTTGAATGTGGACTATGGAGTTGAGCCCTGGGACGGCGAATCCCCAAGAGAAGTGATATTTGTAGATCCACCCAGTTCAGGCGAGAGTGTGAAAATATACGTGACCACAGGCGCACAGGCTTATATTGCCAGCGGTCAGTTGCAGTTCGTTCCAGGCAGCGGATTGACACCAATCGCAGGAGACATTGTGTCTGTTACAACCTGGAATGACACACGCCAACAAGACATACTGACTCAAGTGATTGTGGGCCCGATTGCTGTGACTGAGGTTGTGCAACAGGCATATGATACTACAGATTTTGACACCGGAGATGTAGTCAACGAACCTGGCTCGTTTGATTATTCTGCTGGAGAAATTGTGTTGGCAAATCATTTGGTTCTGGATCAGCCGGTTCTGGATCCTGATCGACTGTGGGTCACTCTCAACGGATTGCGACTTTATCCCAATCAAGATTTTGAACTGCAAGGCAACGAAATTGTACTGATCGGCGGGAGAATCTTGAAAGCCACTGACACCGTTGTGATCACAGAATTTACCAACAGCACAGTGCCTGAGGCCGTGGCATTCCGTATTTTCCAGGACATGCGCGGTGTTCAAGAAACCTATCGCATCACAGCCGATACCACAACCAACTTGACTCAGGCGCTGGCAGCCACAGATGATGTGATACATGTTCAAGATGCTAGTGCATTGACCGAGCCCGATCTTTCTGATTCGGGCAACAGTTGGGGCGTGCTCACCATCAACGGTGAATGCATCATGTATCGTGTGAGAGATGTGGCCACCAATACCATTTCCAGCTTACGTCGTGGCACACGTGGCACCGGTGCAGCAGATCATGCTGCGGGTTCCTTGGTGTATGACATGAGTCGTGGTAATTTGTTGGCACCCGAGTATCAAGACCGTGTGCTCAGCAATATCACTTATCCCCCAGTGTTGGGCAACGGTGTTACTAGAATATTTGTGGCTGAAACAATTGATTTGAGTCAAGACGACAGCACATCCGCAGCAGACGCAGTGGAAGTGTATCTAGGTGGTACACGCTTGTTGACCGGATTTGAAGTGGTTGGAGAAGATCCGGTCACAGTGGAATTTGACACAGCACCTCCTTTGGGCATAGAAGTTGCTATCTTGGTGCGTCAAGGCGTCACATGGTATGCACCTGGTCCCGACACTGCCAGCAACGGTGTTGCATTGCAAGATACTGACACCCCGGCCGCAAGGTTTTTGTGTGGCAACTAAACATGGTAAATAGCATATGACTCAACACACAGTACCACCTACACCGACCCCTGCTCCGGCTGCTCGTCCCAACGACACTGGATCCGTTTCGGTAGAAGCACATGTTCGCATTAGAGATCCCAAAACTGGGGAAATTTTTGTGGAGAAACGAGCATGATCATCACTCCGGGCTTGGCGCAAATTCAAGGCTTTGTCAAGATATTCGACCCTGTTTCGGGCCAAATATTGGTGGACAAAAAGAATGCCATACACTACGAAAACATCTCCATTGCCATGGCTCAGACCTTGAGCAACCGAGACGTGGGCTATATCTATCAAATGGCGTTTGGCAACGGCGGTAGTTCAGTGGATCCCACTGGTGTTATCACATATTTGCCCCCAAACACCACGGGTCAGAATGCTGACTTATACAACCAAACCTATGCCAAGGTTGTGGATGATAACTCTGCTGCCAACACAGACACTGCCAACAACAACATGACAGTGTTACACACGTCTGGCAAAGTGTACACTGACATATTGGTCAGCTGTTTGTTGGACTACGGTGAACCCGGTGGTCAACAGGCCTTTGACAATTCTACCAATTTCAACGGTGAATATGTGTTTGACGAGCTGGGCTTGAAATCCTGGAACGGCAATGCAGACAACCTGCGTTTGATCACTCATGTGATATTCCACCCAGTACAAAAAAGTCTGAATCGTCAGATTCAAATTGATTATACCTTGAGGATCCAAACACTGACAAACCTCAGTGCCGCATAAATATGTACATATTATTTTGCAATAAATACGCTACTAGTACGGAGAACGCATGAGCTACACAATCAATCTAACAAATGGTGCAATTTTTGCCACCATACCTGACGGTACCATCAATACCTCTAGCTCCATGGTGCTGGTGGGTAAAAATTACGCCGGTTACGGTGAATTTCTTGACGAAAACTTCATCCACTTGCTGGAAAATTCATCAAACAGTACCGCACCTACTGCACCACTAACTGGTCAGCTGTGGTGGGATAGCAGCAACAACTTGCTCAAAGTCTACAACGGTAGTCAATTCAAAGTGATTTCGGCTGCTACTGCTAGTGGAACTGCTCCTACCAGCAATGTGGCTGGTGATTTGTGGTACGACAGCACCAACAGCTTGCTGAAAGTTTACACCGGAGCCGGTTGGCTCACAGTGGGTCCCAGCAGTGTAAACGGTACAGGCGCCACTCCTGTAGTAGTCAGCGACACTCTCAGCGTGAGTCACAACGTCATTCAACTCACAGTGGGCAATACTGTTGTGGGCATTGTGAGTGCAGATGCTGCATTTACTCCCAGTCCGTCAATTGCAGGATTTACCACGGTTCGTCCAGGTTTTCAACTCAGCACCCAAGGCGCATACTTTTTTCAAGGCACAGCAACTGAATCGCAGACATTGGCTGGGTTGACCAGTTCGCAGTTCATGCGTACCGACACCAGCACCAGCACTTCTGGCAGCATTGCAGTAACAGGCAATGTGTCTGTGGGCAGTGGCCTTATCAATGCAGCCGGTAACGGTATCAGCAACATTGGTGGTGCAGGCGCATATTTTAACACAGTTCATGCCGCATCTTATCGCGGCGATGGCAGTCAACTCACTGGTATTGTAACACCCGGTGCTCCTGCCAGCTCACTCAGTGTGACTGGCAACACCACACTGGGCAATTTGACCATTATTGGCAGCAAAATTATTGATGCTGGCAGTAACAAGATTACCAATGTTGCCACACCTGCTGCCAGCACTGATGCAGCCACAAAGGGCTATGTTGATGGATTTGTGAGTTCAGGTATCACAATTCGTGATGACTCTGGCAATACCACACTGTTGGAATTAACCGGCACCCTGAATTTGTTGGGCACAGCCAACGAAGTCACAGTAGGGGTTACTGGGCCAGATCAAGTCACATTTGGATTGCCAGATGCTGTCACAGTTGTTCGAACACTCACCGCTGGCAATGTAGCCACATCGGGCACTGTGAGTGCTGCTGGCAATATTACTGGCAATTATATACTGGGCAATGGCTCACAACTGACAGGTATTGCAACCTCGTACGGCAATTCCAATGTGGTCACATTGATGGCCAGTTTTGGCAGCAACACAATCACCACAACTGGTAATGTGAGTGCTGGGTATTTGTTCGGTAATGGTTCACAACTGACAGGTATTGCAACCGGTACTCCCAGCAAGATCAGCAACGGTACCAGCCAGGCCAATATTAGCACTGCAAACGGTGACGTTGTGTTCACTGTGTCTGGTACAAATATTGTTTCGGTATCGTCTGCAGGTATTGTTAACAATCAAGCCAACGGCGTGGGCAACATCGGTAACTCTACTGGTTATTTCGACACCATTCATGCCAGAGCCACAAGTGCACAGTATGCTGACGTGGCCGAGCGCTTTGCAGCTGATGCTGAATATGAAGCAGGCACCGTGGTGGAACTGGGCGGGTCTGCAGAAATCACCAAAGTTGGGGTGGATTTAAGTGATAAAGTGTTTGGTGTGATAAGTACTAGAGCAGCATACTTGATGAATGCTGGTGCTGGCAACGATAACACTCATCCCCCTGTGGCCATGACCGGTAGGGTACCTGTCAAAGTTATAGGATCGGTAAGCAAGGGTGATAGATTGGTTTCAGCAGGTAATGGTATTGCTAGATCTGCAAACGCAGGTGAAGCTACTGCATTTAACACAATTGGTCGTGCGTTAGCTAACAAATTGGACAGTGAACTGGGCACAGTAGAAGCTATCGTAACAATTAAATAACAACAAGGAAATTCAAATGACCTACTCAACAGGTGGAACAATCCAGGCTACAGACTACAACGGGTTTGCCAATGACACTGGCGGTGCAAACGTAAACGGCGTATGGGGCACAGGTTCTGGCGATCGTGGCTGGGGACAAACTGCCCTGGGCACAGTGAGTGCAAGCGGTACAGTGACAGCTACTCAATGGGCTGATTTGGTAAACCGTATTTCTAGCATGGGCAGCCAGACTGGTACCTCTATCACCGCAAGATCAGCTCCCACAGCTGGTCAAACCATCAGCGTGTTGAGTGCAATCAGCACAGACTTGACCAATATCACCACCAACCGTGGCAGTGCAGCAGCAAGTGGAACTGTTATTAATTCCTGGACTGGTACTGCAAGCTCAACTGGTGGGTATGCTAAAAATGGGTCTGGTTGGACCATTACCTTTACTCAAACAGTGACATTTGGCTCAGCTGATCAAGCACGCTACTTCTGGAATGCAGGTGGCTTGATTCGCCTGGACATGAGCAAGACATCAACCGGTGCTGACAAAGATCCAGACTGGAACACTCTGGCAGGACAGGTGGGCACCATTTGGTTCAGCGGTCGTGTGAACGGTGCTGCACAAACCATTGCTGGCACCAGCTACACTGGCACCACCAGAACAGGTGGCACCGGCGGCACACAAACTACATTGGCCACCACAACTGGTTGGTACAGCTTGACTGCAGGTGCTGCGGCCACAACAATTTTTCAACTGAATGATGCTACATCTCCTTATTCAGGTGACTATATTCGAATCACAGCTGCCAAGAGTGCAGATTCTACCAGTGTTGTGTTCACAACCACTTGGGTTGATAATGGTAGCGGAAGCGACAACAGCATTTCTGGCGGTACAGCTACCAACAGCTCATTCAGTAGTTTTGGCACAGCACCTGCTGTGATTGCTCGTGTGGTTACCCCATCAACAACGTACTTGAGCAACACCTGGGGCACTCCCAGCGTTGCGTTGACCGCATCACAATCATCAGCATTGTCGGTTGATTATCTTGTGGTGGGTGGTGGCGGCGGTGGTTGGGGCCCGACCAATGTTTCTGCACCTGCTGGCGGCGCCGGTGGTTACAACAGCGGAAGTCAAACCTGGCCAGTTGGTGCCAGTTTCGGAGTAACCGTTGGCGGCGGCGGCGTTTCCGCCAGCTCGGCGCAGAACGGAACCAACTCAAAGATTGTCAGCAGTGCATTAACCAACGATTTGGTGGGTGCAGGTGGTGGCCACGGTGGCTACCCAGGTGGTGCTGGTGGATCGGGCGGCGCCTCCGGCGGTGCAGGCTTGGCTGGTCAGGGCTATGCTGGCGGTGGTGAAAGCACCTGGACCGGCGGTGGTGGTGGCGGTGCTAACGGCGTTGGATCAAATGCCAGCTATAAAGGTCAAAATGGTTATGGTGGGCCTGGTAAGCAATGGCTCGATGGCAACTACTATGCCGGCGGTGGCGGCGGTGGCAATTATACCACTGGCGCTCAAGTCGCTGGTGGCGTTGGCGGTGGCGGCAACGGCGGCGGTCGCGGGGCTGGACAGCCTGGCGGGACAAATACCGGTGGCGGTGGCGGCGGTGCAGCCAGCGCCTATTACACTTACCAATACGGTGGTGTTGGTGGTTCAGGAGTTGTTATTATTCGCTATGCAGGCAGCACACGAGCCACTGGCGGCAGTATTAGCAGCGCAGGTGGATACACCTACCATACGTTCACTTCGAATGGTACATTTACTATTACCTCATAAGGAAAAAAATCATGGCACATTTTGCACAAGTAAAAAATGGTATTGTTCAACAAGTTAATGTTGCAGAACAAGATTTTATCAACACTCTGTCTGACGCAGCAGATTGGATTCAAACCTCCTATAATACTCGAGGTGGTGTTCATTATGGGGCAGACGGCAAGCCCGATGGTGGAGTTGCTTTGCGTGGCAACTATGCTGGCATTGGCTACACATATGATTCTCAAAATGATGTTTTCTATCCACCTCGTCCGTACCCTGAATCAACTTTGAATACTACCACCTGGACGTGGTCAACAATTCCTATAACAGGATATGATGACGAAACTAAGAATTATATTCCAACAGAATAAAACATGGAACATTTAAATCACAAAGTAGCTATAGCATTGGTATCAAATCTCTATGTACGTGCAATGACATTTGAACGTGCAGGGATGTGCGAACTTGGACATTCTCATACATTTGATCATTTGACTTTGTTGGCAACCGGGTCTATTCGATTGACTGTGGATGGAGTGACTACTGATTTCAAAGCTCCGCACATGATTTATATTGCCAAGGATAAAGTGCATGAATTGGAAGCATTGGAAGATAACACCGTTGCTTATTGCGTACATGCTCTGCGCAAAGACAATGGATCAGGGGACATTCTTGATCCATCCATGATTCCAAAAGGCGCTGATGCATTTGCAATGGGCATTGCTGCACCATTAATACACGATTAACCAAAAATTACTCAACCAAAAGGGCCCTCGGGCCCTTTACTTTTATCTGACTTTTCTTTATAATTGTGCATATGAATACCAACGAACTAATTGCCCACGGTCGTGCACGTTTTGAACACGCTGCTGCTCGTCGCACACTGAAAGAAAAATACCAAGCCCGACTGCTGTTTGCACACGCAGGCGGCATGTGGCGTGCCGCACCAGAATTGATCGTGCTATTGGCCACTGTACCTCCTGGTGATGCTGTGATTCTGGATCTATATGAAACGCCTGTTCGTGTGAATCCTGAAGAACTTCGTAGTCGGGTCATGCAGCATTGGCAAGAACAAATGAACGCCTGGCATCAAGAATACGCTGAACTCAGTCAAAATCGATGACCACAGGCGCCATAATATTCGCCTACAACAATGACCAAACGGATTATGTGAGCATGGCCGCTTGGTCGGCACATAACATACGTCGGCACCTGAATATTCCAGTTGCTGTGGTCACTGATCAGCCTGTGGCCGATGGATTGTTTGATCATGTGATCATTCAGTCATCTGAATCTGCCAACACTAGATACTTTTCAGACTATGCTGCCACCGTGACCTGGCACAACACCAATCGAGCGTCGGCTTATGAACTCACGCCCTGGGATCAAACCCTGGTGTTGGATGCTGACTATGTGGTAGCCAGTCCTGCATTGCAAGGTGTGTTGCAAATGCCCCTGGATTTTCTGGCACATGACCGTGCCTATGACATCACCGGTGTCAATGACTTTCAAACACTAAACTGTTTTGGTAGTTATCGCATGCCCATGTCATGGGCCACTGTGATGATGTTTCGACGCAGTCACCATGCTGAACTGATATTTGATGCCATGAACATGATTCGCTGCAACTGGCAACACTACTGTAGATTATATGCCAGTACCAAAACCACCTATCGAAACGACCATGCACTGAGTATTGCATTGGGTATTGTGAACGGGCACACAACACGTCATGACAGCATACCCTGGCCCTTGGCCAGCTTGACTCCCGAACATGAGTTACAACAGATTGATGTTGATAGTTATCGTGTGAACTTTGTCAATTCAGAGCAAAAACCACGCTGGATCACCATGCACAATCAGGATTTTCATGCCATGGGCAAACAACAACTGGGAGCCATCGTTGCCAATTTTACATGAACGTGGGTATCTCATACCTGCTGTTGACACCAGCGACACCAACTACCTGGCTTGTGCCACGCAGTTGGCTTGCAGCCTGCGACAGCATCATCCAGATGTGCAAATTGCAGTGGTAACCAACACCAACTGCAGTGACCCTGTGTTTGATCATGTGATATCCTTGCCACACGGTGATGTCAGCAACAGCAACAATAAACAAATCAATGACTGGCAAATGTTTACAGCATCGCCATTTAGGCAAACTATCAAATTGGAAGCCGACATGGTTGCTGCTGGTCCCGTAGATCATTGGTGGACCTTGTTTGAACATCGTGACGTAGTGATCAGCCAAGGTGCCAGAACTTTTCTTGATGAACCAGCCGCTTCAAGATTCTATCGTAAAATTTTTGATCACAACAATTTGCCCGATGTGTACAATGCCGTTACCTACTGGAGACTCAGTAAAACTGCTTCTGAATTTTTTGCCTTGGTTCGTGACATTTTTGAAAACTGGGCACAGTGGAGAACTTTGCTGAAATTCCCCGACGATGACGCCACTACAGATGTGGTGTATGCCATGGCTGCTCAAATCATGGGACCAGAACAAGTCACTTTGCCACCGGGCCTGGGTCCCACCATTGTGCACATGAAACGACACATTCAGCCCATCATTGGAGACGATTGGACCCAGGAGCTGATATGGGAATCCGTTGATTCGGGCTTGAGAATACAGACTGTGGCACAGCATGGATTCTTTCACTATCATGTGAAACATTGGAGGACATCATGAGTCAAGACACCACCGACAACTTTTGGGCAGCGTTCTCTGCCTGGGACACGGAGCCCCTGGCACCTGTTGAATACCGGGTGTATTACAATGATGAGGGTGCTCCGTTATTTTACACCATGGAACACTTGCCCGGTAATTACATAACTGTTGATCGAGAAACTTACCTGCAGGCACCTACACATGCTCGTGTCATGAGTGGCAAGTTAAAGGTAACTCGTGTTCAACAGATTCAAAAACTGGCACCTTCGGCAACAGGTGTCGCATGTGATCCCAGAGATGTGTGTGTGGTAGTTGATACGGCACAATCTCATGTGAAATGGAACATCAAACATAATGAAACCGATTGATCCCGCAGATTTAGACGTAATTTTCCTCACTTACGATGAGCCGCAACGCGAAGAATTTTGGGTGAAAATTCGCAACATGATTCCCTGGGCGCAGCGTGTGGATGGTATCAAAGGATCAGACGCAGCACACAAGGCCGCTGCTGACGCCAGCGCCACTGAACGATTCATCTTGATTGACGGTGACAATTTGCCCAATCCAGAATTTTTTAATCAGCCCTGGCATTTTCCCTCTCAAGATTACGAACATGCTGTGTTTCGTTGGCGTGCCAGAAATCACATCAACGGGCTCATGTATGGCAACGGGGGAATAAGTTCCTGGACTCGAGAGTTTGTGAGGCACATGCGAACACACGAAGCCACTGATGGTCGTGCCGAAACGCAAGTGGAGTTTTGTTTTGATCCCCGGTACTGGGCCATGCATGATTGCTTCTCAGTGACCTATCCCAATGGGTCGGCTCATCAGGCCTGGCGTGCAGGATTCCGCGAGGGTGTCAAAATGTGTCTCCTTCAAGGTGCCAGGCCCACTGTGGCCGAATTTCAAGATCGCGTGCATCAACGCAACCTTGATCATCTAACCGTATGGCACAACGTGGGCCGTGACGTGGAACACGGCGCCTGGGCCATTGCCGGTGCACGCCAAGGCACCTACATGACCATGCTCACTGGGTGGGACTATGTTCAGGTGCAGTCGTTTGATGCCTTGGCCGAAATCTGGAGCACGGTGAAAGATTTGGACCCCGAAACAGTGAGTGCACGAATTTCACCGGACTTGGCCACACAGTTAGATCTGCCCATCACAGATATGTCTGCAGATGCCAGCCGATTCTTCAAACATCACTACCGAAGCAACTGGCACAATCGCGGTGCCATGATCAGAGAAATTGATGTAATACGTCGCCAAGAAGGCTGGTAAAATGAAACGAGCAGTGATCTGCGTTTCGCGCCCACAAGATTATATTCATCAACTGGATCACTACAGTATCATGATAGTGGATCCAAAAGCCACTGCACAACGTCAGCAATATCTATTGGAACAAGCCGACTGGAGCTTACTGATTACTGATCAAGGTGAGCAGTATAGAGATGGTGGGAATTACCCCAATGAAAAATTATTGTGGTACACATCTGGCACCACCGGGGACAGCAAGTTTTACAGTTTCACACAGGGTCAGATAGACATAATGGCCAGTACCATATGCACAGCATACAACATCACAGCCAACGATCGATATGTTAGCGTGATGAGTCTAAGTCATTCCCACGGACAAGGATTTTACTGGGCTACAAAACTGGCTGATTGTGAAGTGCAATTTTTGACCCTGGATCACATACGTGACTTGGCCCGGTTATCACCAACCTTTGTAACAGCAATTCCGGGCATGCTCAAACTCATTGGCAATCTAAGTCTGGATTCATTGAGATTTATACGCAGTGCCAGTGCAGCATTGCCTGACTCATTGTATCAACATCTGTCAGAGAAATTTTGCGTTCCTGTGATTGAAGCATTTGGTATGACCGAAGCATTGAGTCATTGTTTTACCAATCCATTAAATGGTGAACAACGCATGGGCACAGTTGGCCTGCCCGACGGTGTTGAAGCAAAAATTGTCAATAATCGTTTGTTGATTCGTGGTCCAACTTTGTTTGCACCAGACTGGTTTGATACTGGAGATTTGGCAGAGCAGGATTCAGCTGGGTACTATCGGGTATTGGGACGCCACATAGATCAAATCAATATAAATGGCTATAAAATAAATCCTTTGAGCATAGAACAACAATTGCTAGAACATTTTCCAAAGCTCAAAGGTTGTGTAGTCTTTGGCAAGGATCGTTTTAAATGTTTATATGTTGGAGATTATAGTCCACAACAAATACAAAAATTTTTAGTCAGCATAAACACACATTGTTTTCCTTACTTGCTTATACAAGTGGATACTTTGCCGCTGACATCCTTGGGTAAAGTGTCAAGAACTTGGTTGGATGAAACTTATCAATGAATATTCTAGTAAACGGCACCTGTAATTCAAGAGGACCCGAAACCTGGCCCTACTATCTCAGTAACGAACTTGACTCTACGTTGGTTAATTTAAGTGTAGCTGGTGCTGGAAATGCTTATATACACGAAACTACCATTTCAGAATTAGCCAAACGATCGTATGATCTTGTATTAATCATGTGGGGTGAATCAACTCATACCGGCCTTCGGGTTAACAATATCAACAAGTACTCCGACTCTGAAAATACTTCTTTATATCAAAGTAGTGTAAACGATTGGCCAGAAAAAATTGTCTATCCAATTAACGATCAGGATTATGTTGACAAAAACTGGATTTTAAATGCCGGGTATCGATCTGGAAAAATAGACAGTGTAGGTAAATTTTTCAAACAGTATCACCAAGCAGTTGGCTTTGAACAAATTTTAGAAACAGATATTATACGGCAAATAAGTTTGCAGGGATTTTTAAAATCAATAGGCCAGCCCTATGTGTTTTTATATGGAAGACCTTATACTAAATTTAAAAGATTTGAGCACTTGTATCAACTGATAGATTGGAATTGTTTTTACCAGACCGAAACATTGATGCAAATTGCCAGCAAAAACAACAACGAACTTATAGGTAGTGATAATAAATTTCCTAATCCAGCTGGGCAAAAAATTTACGCCCAACTATTAGCTCAGCATATCTTAGAGACTCTTAAAGACAGTTAAATCTGGTAGATATGGATATTCGTTGCTGGTCCATTGTCTGGCAGGTTGGGCAATGGCACCTGGCAACTTTTCTAATCCTAATTTTGCAGTTTCAATCGGCATATAATAATGATAGCCAACGGTGTCAATATCTTGCTCTTTCCACAAACGACTGACATCTCGGCCATCAGTAGTCATTCGACGCAATTGATCAGCAGCTACAGGGTCATCTAACAGTATTGCCCCACCTTTAATTAGATTTAAATGTTTACGAAATTGAAAACTCAAACACATATAGGTACCGGAAATGTATCCGTCTTTTTTCCAGTGTACTGCTGCATCAATGATGTTGGTATTGCCTAAATAATAATAATCCAACCAAGGTTGATCAACAAAATTCCATTCCAAATTTAACTTCATTAAAGTAAACGGAATTGATAGATATGTTTGACTAGGGCAAGTAGCAGATTTTATATTTTGATAGCGTAGACTCAGCTCAATAGCATGGGTACAACAGTCTGTAGCCACTGCCTCGGGTGCACCATAAAACTCAGCAATGGCTTTTTCAAATTCTCGAACTATTTCAAACATCAAGTATTTACGGCTATAAATATTGACTTGCACATTTCATGATAAAAATAATCACAATAGATGGTAAAATTTGGAACAAAGATCAAGCAGCCATAGACATTATATCTGCTATGCTTCGGCATGAGCGACCCGTTCGTATTAGTCTAAATGGGGAAGGACCGTGTGCAGAGCACGTGGGTCTGTATGACCTGTTAGATCGTATATGCTCGGCACACAATTGGCCTCGACAAGCAGTTGAAATAGAAACAGCAAACTTCTTAGAACAACACACAGAATATCAAATCCGGCATGTGCACCAAGAATACGAATTACGAGCCACCCAAAATCTTTTTAAAACAGATCCGCCTACAGTTAAACAATTTGATAATATATGTCATTTTGGACATTTTATAGGACACAGCAATCAACATAGATTACATCTAGCCAGTTATTTGTACGCAGAACACTGTCATCAGACATTACAAAGTTATCATTGCAGTGTAACTGAGCCATATCATCGAGAACATATAGGACTTGAAACTTTTATGGCCAATGGCGCTGACGCAGTAGAAATTGATCGAGCCCATGATCTTTTATCAGCTGGCCCATTGACATTGGATTTAGCAGCCTGTCAGGACACTATCAGTGTTCCGGCCAATTTGGGCATAATAGACTATTACCCTCAATTTTTTGTGGAGTTAGTTAATCTGAGTTTTTATTCGGGACAAACTTTTTATGTAGACGAAAAAATATGGAGACCCATGTTAATGCGTACACCATTTATTGTGCAAGGTCCGCAGAATTTAATACGCAATCTACGCCGATTAGGATTTGAAACATTTCACGAATTTTGGGATGAAGGTTACTCAGAAGATCCTCCAGATTGTCAAGTTCGTGCTATAATAGCAATAGTGCAAACACTGGCCAAAAAAACAAGTAAAGATCTAGAAGATATGTACAGCAACATGCAGCCCAAACTAGAGCATAACCGTAATTTACTTAAGGGCTTAAAGGCCGATGACTTCAACCGAACATTCACTGCTTAAACTTAAAGAAGTAGAAGTTTACATTACTAATGTATGTAATCTATCCTGCTCTGGGTGTAATCGTTTTAACAATTACAAATTCAAAGGCTGGCAACGCTGGTCTGATTATGAACCCATTTATCGTGAATGGTCTGAATCTATTACATTTGACCGCATAGGCATCTTGGGAGGCGAGCCATTACTTAATCCTGATATTATGCTATGGATCGAAGGACTTCGCAGTTTATGGCCATTGACCAGGATTAACATAGTAACCAATGCTTACCGATTAAATCAAGTCAACGGCTTGTACGAATATTTGTTGGCTCACAAAAAAGTACATTTTAAGGTAGGAATACACAATAAAAAACACAAGCCTTTTATACTAGGCGAAATAGAAAAGTTCTTAACAGGTCCGCTTGTTTATAAATTTGACACTAAAAATCCTTATGATCAAAAGTTGTTAATAACTGATGCAAACAATATTTCTATTCTTGTGGAATATAATTGGTGGTTCCATCAAGGTAGTTTGATTCCTTTGCCAGACAAGCCTGGATTTACACTATACAATAGTGATGTTGAAAAGGCCCACGACAACTGTTCAATGAAATATTGTTACACATTTCATCAAGGCAAATTACACAAATGTGGAGTTGTAGCACTACTGCCAGAATTCAGTGAACAACATACTATAAAACTTGATCCAGCAGACACAGCACTAATGCATGGATATCGCCCGTTACAGGTGACAGACAATTTAGAAGACAAAGAAAATTTTATCAACAATTTGCCCAACAGTATTGATCAGTGTAAATTTTGTCCAGAAGTATATCACGGTGATCAAATATGGGCCGAAGAAAAGAAAGTGGTATTTCAACGATGAATATACTGTACGTGGGTGATAGTTGGGCAATCAGAGGATTTACAGAAGAAAACTATGATAAAATTGGAGTACAGTTACCGGACAATTTCAGAATGGCTGACTACTGGAACATTGACTATTCTACATGTTTTGCTGGAGGGCAAGGAAATTTAGCATTGTTGGACAAGATTATAGAATTAAATCCAGATCCGGCTACTCCCATAGTATGGATATACACCGAGCCAGGCCGAGATTATCATCGATTAACTGGCCGTTCAGAATTTGAATGGATGGAACGAGAAGATATGTGGGCTGTGCGTTCTGAATTAGATGCAAAAATACTCAATGAAATGAAAAATCGCTTGTCTAATCCTATTGCACTAGTAGGCGGATTGTCAGACATAAATGTTGAATTAGCACAACAGTTAGAGTTACATGTACTACACCCAAGTTGGCAACGTTGGATAGCAGAACAATTAAATTCTAAATGGTTTACTAAAGGTTGGGGAGCCGCTGATATTGGCTGGCGAATGCACAGAAATAAGGTAACTCCTGGTCGCACTGCTACATTTGCTTGGGACGAACAAATTAAAGAATGGTGCTGGTGGGAAGAAAACGGATATTTTTGTCACGAACATCCGACACCACGGGCAAACAAAGAGTTTGCAGAATATCTAAAATCTCAATTATATGATTGGTTAACCGATGTCAAACAAAGGCGACAAAGTCAACAACAACTTTAAATCTGTATTTCTTAGTAATGCAGAAGAAATGAAAGACATGCTAGGGCCTGCCATGTGCCTGGCCAAATGGAAACAGGTTAGTTTACACCTGCCCACTGGACTCAATAATAGTTGCTACCATCCTCCCTTGCATGCGATCCCTGTGGAGGAAATTGCCACCAACCCAAGTGCATTGCACAATACCAGTCACAAAAAAGCTCAGAGAAAACTCATGCTGGCAGGCGAGCGTCCCACAGAGTGTCAGTACTGCTGGAACATGGAAAACGAGGGCAAGCTGAGTGATCGGCACTATAGATCTGGTGAGCCCTGGGCTGCTGTGGATTTTGAAAAAATAAAAAACAGCACCGGCGATGAGGATGATGTAGTGCCCAGCTATGTAGAAGTCAACTTCAATCATGTGTGCAACCTCAAATGCAGCTATTGCAGTCCACAATTCAGTTCTAGTTGGGCAGAGGAAATTGAGAGACTGGGAGGCTATCCCACCAGCACCATGCACAATGATCCCAGTCACTTTCAGGGCCGTAATCGTCCTATTCCTGTGAGAGAACACAATCCCTATGTGGATACGTTTTGGGCATGGTGGCCTACGCTGTACCCAGAGCTAGAGCACTTTCGCATGACCGGTGGCGAACCCTTGCTGGATAAAAACACCTATCGTGTGTTTGACTATGTACTTGCTAACCCTAGCCCCAAACTACATTTGAATGTGACTTCAAACTTTTCGGTAGACGAAAAGTCTTGGCAACGCTACAAGGGCTATGTCAAACAGTTGTGCCAAGAAGGTGTACTGGAACACTTCATGCAGTACATCAGCTTGGATGGCTGGGGCACACAGGCCGAGTACATGCGACACGGCCTGGACTTTGAGCTGCTGTGGGATCGAGTGAATCAATTCTTGACCGAGATTCCCTATCGCAACAGCATCACATTCATTGTTACAATGAACAATCTGTCGGTTACCAGTTTGGAAACTCTGTTTGCTGGTATTCTAGGCTTGAGAAAGACCTACAGCCTGACCTATCAACGAATTTGGTTTGATACACCGGTGTTGCGTCAGCCAACGTGGCAAAGCCTGCAACTGTTGCCTGAGAGCTATGCTGCTAAACTGGAACATCTCTGGGCCTGGATGATTCGCCAGCAAGAAACGCCAGAAGATCTATTCCATGGGTTCAAGGACTATGAGGTTGCCAGACTGGACCGAGACATTGCCTGGATGCGTCGTGGCCAACAACTGGATCCTGTCTACCTCTCACAGAATAAAGCAGATTTCTATCGATTCTTCAGCGAACATGATCGTCGCCGCGGCACTGACTTTGTAAAAACATTTCCTGAAATGAAAAGCTGGTGGACAGAATGTGAATACCATGCTAGAAACTGCTGAAATTTATCTTGACACATTTTGTGAAGTTTACGATTTGTTGAAGTCTCGGGCTTCGGGAGAGTTCTGGGACTTTGGTAATGTGAATCCAAAACCCGGTGCAATATATTTAATAGGTCGAACACAATTCAACCAGCACATATCTGCCATAAGAAACTGTGCTGAATTTGGCAATAGCACAATTGTTCTAAGTAATCCGCACGAAGGTTCTGAAACTCTTAGAAATCACTGCAGTCGAATGGGGGTTTTGGATCTTGTTGAGCAAGGCAAGCTATTGTTGATTGGCGGTGGCAACATGGAACCAAATTTACATTATTTGCAATTTGACAGTTTTTTGCCCAAGATCCTGGACTATGCAGAAAATATATCTGCGGCAGAACAATATCAACAATGCTATTCTACAACTCGTCCCTATAAATTTCTGTTTCTCAACGGACGCAGCCGCCCTCATCGTGTGGGTTTGATTCAAAGACTTCAACACCTGTTACCACATGCGTTATGGACCAATCTAGACAGTCAGTCGGGAGCAATTCAAACTTTGCCTGAAAAATATGAATTTGATTTTTATCAATCTCGTGTGGCATCTACAGGTACACAGGGATTTGTCAAACATCAGTTGTTCAACAATGACTGGGGAGAAATTTATCTCAAAGCTGCACCCTATGCGGACACCTACTTCAGCGTGGTGACCGAAACAGTGTTTGATTACCCTTACAGTTTCAGAACAGAAAAAATTTGGAAACCCATTGCCATAGGACATCCTTGGATAGCAGTGGCCAACGAAGGCTACTACCGTGACATGCGCAATCTAGGATTCCGCACATTCGATTCGGTAATTGATGAAAGTTTTGACACGATCGAAAACAATCAAGATCGCTTGGAACGCATAGCTCAAGTCATTGATGATTTGTGCTGTCAAGACCTTGCAAGTTTCTTGAAAGAATGTTACACTATTTGTAAATACAATCAACAGCACTTGGCCGACATGCGAGTTCGTGTGCGCAAAGAATTCCCAGACCGGTTTCACCGATTTATCCAACAATATCTTCATGCATGATCTAGAATTTAAACAGCAATTCTTGGACACCAAGAGCTCCAGCTTTTGTGCGGCCAAGTGGTACAATGCTACCATATGGTTGGGATCAGGACAAACCACAAGTTGCCATCATCCACCAGCACATGCAATCAACGTTGACGCAATCAAAACAAATCCGTCCGCACTGCATAATACTCCTCAGAAAAAACAAGATCGTGCACAGATGCTGGTAGGCGAACGTCCACCCGGATGTGAGTACTGCTGGAAGATCGAAGACATGGGTCGTGATGCTGTGAGCGATCGTGTGTACAAATCAAAAATATATCCCATAGCAGCACTGGATGAGGCATTTGCTACACCTGCTGATCATGATGTAAACTTGCGCACCTTGGAAATTGCATTTGACCGCACCTGCCAATTTGCCTGCAGCTATTGCAATCCTGCTTTCTCCAGCACCTGGGTCAACGACATCAAGCGCAACGGTGCATACAAGGGCTTGATCTCCGACGGGCGCAATCACTTTACCCACACACACGAGTCGGCTCAGCGATATACATTTAACGAAGTCAATCCCTATGTGGATGCGTTCTTTGTTTGGTGGGAAACAGATCTACACCGCACGCTGCAAGAATTGAGAATCACCGGCGGTGAACCACTAATGTCGGGTTACACCTGGAAGTTGATTGAGTGGTTCAAACAAAACCAAGGCAAGAGCACCACACGACTAGCCATCAACTCCAACCTGGGATTTGACGAAGAAAAGTTGTCGGAGTTCATTGAAGCTGTACGCCCATTGCCGCATGTGGAATTATACACCAGCATGGAAGCCACAGGGATTCAAGCCGAATACATACGTGACGGCCTAGACTATGATCAGTGGCTGGACAATGTGCAGGCCTTGGTGGAATCCGGTGCGGTAAAAGCAGTGCATGTGATGTGCACTATCAATGCCTTGTGCTTGGACAGCTTGGTTGCCCACCTGGACACCATGCTGGAACTCAAACAACTGTACGGGCGTGATGCTGTGAACTTCACGCTAAATATCTTGCGCTTCCCCAGCTTTCAGTCCGCCTTGGTGTTGCCAGATCATTTGCGCACACGCTATCGCTTGGAACTGGAACAGTGGTTGTTTACGAATCAACGCAATCCTTTCCTGCACGAGCATGAGATCAATCACACACAACGACTAATTGATTATCTTGACGTGGTTCGAACACCACACTCGGACACCTTTGAGCAGCCTGCACTGTTGAATGATTTTGTTAAATTTTATCAGCAGTATGATCAGCGCCGGGGCAAAGACTTTGCTCGAGCATTTCCCAACTTAACTGAATGGTATGAGTCAATACAAGTATAACAGCAGTGACCTCATCAAAATGAGCATGGATCAGTTGACTGATCGTGAACGTTTTTTGTTGACCGAGTCCCAAACATTTTGCATGTATCCTTGGATACATCTGCATGCCTATCCTACCGGAGAAGCGTATCCTTGCTGTCATGCCGAAATGGGTGTGGGGCAAATTGGCAACTGCCGAGACAATACTTTAAAAGAAATCTGGAACAGTGACGCCCAACGCCAGTTGAGATCCGACATGTTGAGTGAAACTGCTAACCCTGCCTGCGGTCGCTGCTATGAACAAGAAAAGTCGGGTTTCTTTTCCGGTCGTCAAAGTTCCAACAAACATCATGGACACAATATTGCCCGTGTGCATGACACACAGGCAGATGGTCGCGTTGATCAGTTTGAAATGACCTATTGGGATATACGTTTCTCCAATCTCTGCAATCTGCGCTGCCGCAGTTGTGGTCATATTTTTTCGAGCCAGTGGTATCAAGATCAAGCCCGACTGGCCGGCGGAGACTGGGACAAGAATCACACTGTGCTAAACATCGCTGGTCGCACTGCGACCGACATGTGGGAACAGTTGCAACCGCACTTGGACTATGTGGAACAGATCTATTTTGCCGGTGGCGAACCACTCATGATGGAAGAACACTACTTGATCCTTGAGGAACTGGAACGCCGTGGACGCTTTGATGTGCGATTGATCTACAACACCAACTTTACCCAAGTGAAGTTGAAGCATCGCACAGTGTTTGACTACTGGCGCCGGTTCAAGAGTGTGGCAGTGGGTGCCAGCTTGGATGCTGCAGGTGCTCGCGGCGAATACATACGCAAAGGCACTGACTGGGCACAAGTTGAAGCCAATCGTCGACAGATGCTGGAAGAATGCCCTGGCGTGGATTTCTACATCTCTCCCACACTCAGCATATTGAATGCCATGCATTTACCTGACTTTCACCGTGATTGGGTGGAAAAGGGTTTGCTACGTCCACAAGACCTCAATGTCAACATCCTGCAGGACCCAGCCTATTTTAGAATTGATATTGCACCTCCTGAATATAAGAAGCAAATTCAGAATAAATTTGAACAGCACCTAGCCTGGTTGCGTCCCCTGGACCAGTTGAATCGAGCCACAGTGGGCTTTGAAAGTGCTATCACATTTATGAATGCAACTGACAACACTGCCTTGATACCAAAATTCTGGCACAAAACACACGAGCTAGATACTATCCGAAAGGAAACTATATTGGATGTGATACCGGAAATGTTTGAGTTAAAGTAATGGACCTATCCAAGATCATTGGCGTTAAAAATTATCAGGAGTTTGCTGGACCCGACTGGCCTAGCTACCAGGATATTCTTGACCAACGGCCTATAGCCAACAATGTTATTCAACAAGAAGTTGATGAATTTGTGCGCATGATGATACAAACATACCAAGAATTAACATTGCCCGGAGAGGAATTGGCTGAAAATAATCAACAACGCCAACAACAGATTTTTTTCGATAAAAAATTAACTAGTAGTAATCGTTGCAGAGTTCCGTGGAACACCATGGGAATCAATGCCAATGGAGAAATTTTTATATGCAGCAGCCCAAGTTGGGTTCCTAAATTTGTTGGTAATATATTACAGGTCAACAGCGTCTACGATGCACTAAATTCTACACTGGCTCAGCAAATTAGAAATGAAATATTAAACAACAGGTATTTTTATTGCAACGACAAAATTTGTAGTTTTTTTAGAAACATACCTTCTGAATTTTATAACAAACAATCTACCGACGACCAGTCATTGGTGCCTCTGTTGGATCTACGCAATGATCGATTGCAGGTTAATGCAATACCTACCAATCTTATTTTTGATTTTGACTATACATGCAATTTTAAATGCCCCAGCTGCCGAACAGAGTTAATCAACAACAATAAACATCATGTGATACGCAGCATAAACAACAACATTGTTGACAAAATTAAAACACTGATTATTGATCAAATTGAAAATCAACCCATTTCAATAAGATGGTGTGGCGGCGAACCTTTTATCAGTGAGCCGTACTTAGATCTACTGGATTATATTGCAAACACTGGAAAAACAAATATACAGCATATCATACAAACAAATGGCAGTTATCTAAAATCAAAACAAGATTTATTACAAAGACTATTGCCTGCTACACAAGAGTTACGTGTAAGTTTTGATGCTGCTACAGATTTTACATACCAAAAAATCAGAGTCAACGGACATTGGAATCTATTGTTGGACAATGTCCGTTGGGTGAAACAGTTTATAACTAAAAATAATTTTTCAACTCGACTCACGGCAGACTTTGTAGTACAATTAGACAATTTCAAAGAAATACCACTATTTGTTGAACTATGTAATCAGTTGGGCATTGATCATATCAATTTTCAAAAAATGTGGAATTGGGGCACCTGGCCGCAAGACGTTTTTGACAATAAAAATGTTTTCAATCCCAAACACTCTGATTTTGCTGAGTTACAAGATATTTTTAAACAAATTAATAGAGAGATAGTACTTTGAATATTCCACACGATAAATTTTGCGTGTTGCCTTGGGTCAGCTTAGAGGCAAGTCCTATTGGCACTGTGCGCCCTTGTTGCTTGACCGATGATGAAATTGTTGATGACAAAGGCAACAAGTTTGAACTTGCTACAGCAACTTTTGATCAAGTTCAGCAAAGCAAACACATGCAGAATCTGCGCAAACAGTTCTTGGCTGGGGAGAAGCCACAGACCTGTCGCAAGTGCTGGAACGAAGAGCGGGGAGGGCGTACCAGCAAGCGCATGCACACCTTGGATCGTCTCAAGCACATGTTGCCCGATCAGGATTGGACTGTGGACGCCAAGCCCTTGATGTTCTTGGATCTCAAGTTGGGCAATATTTGCAACCTCAAATGCCGCATTTGTGGTTCTTGGTCCAGCAGTCAGTTTGCTGTGGAAGAACTACATCAAATATCCGGTGATGAGGAAAAGAAAAAATCATACCCTTATCAGATGCTGCGAGCCGGTGCTTGGCCCAGGGAGAACGAACAGTTCTGGAGCGAAATAGATCAAGCCCTAGACCAAATTCGCTATATTGAATTCACTGGCGGCGAACCTTTCATGATTGACCAGCACTTTGACATGTTGCAGGGCATTGTGGATCGTGGAATTGCTCACCAAGTGGAAATACACTACAACACAAATGGCACTCAGTGGCCCAAACGCGGTCCTGATATTTGGAAGCATTTCAAAACAGTAGAAATTGCATTCTCAATAGACGATGTGGGAGAAAGATTTGAATATCAACGTACCAATGCAGACTGGGCAATGGTATTGGATAATATCACAAGTTTTCAATACTTGCAAGATCAAATGCCTAACTTGCGCCTACAATGCTGTTCAACTGTGAACATATTCAATGTGCGTTACATTGATCAATTGAGCCATTGGATAGCACTGCAACGGTTTGATTTTGTGTACTGGAACATGATGCATGATGCTTGGTACTTTTCAATTGCTACTCTGCCTGACTCGACCAAGTCTGCTGTTACAGAACACCTACGCACAGCAGATGTGCCGCCACAATATCGTGCGGAATTTGATCGTATCATTGATTTTATGAATACTGGTGCATCAACAGATGGATTTATGTTGCGAATGAAAATACGCGACTTAGATCGCAAACGAAATCAAAACTTTCGAACCGTGGCTCCGGAAATGGCCGAGTTGATTGACTATGACTACAACACGTCCTGATACCTTGTGCATGGCACCATGGACTCACACATATCTGAGTCCGCAAACTGAACGACGCATGTGTTGTGCCAGTCGCGAGCCTGCACAGAATTTTACGCAATATATAGATACTGCAGCTGGCACCGGTGTCTATCAACCCATGACACTAGAGCAACACTGGAACAGTGACCACATGCGATCAGTGCGGAAGAGAATGATGGCCGGAGAAACCTTGCCTGAATGTGATGTATGCAACAGTCGGTTACTCAACACCGATGTATATCGCAGCTATTTTAACAATCTGTTTGGTCATAAGTACGAAGTGGCTATGGCAGCCACAGATGAGTCGGGGCACACTACACTCCAGCCGGTGAGCTGGGACTATAGATTCAGCAATCTCTGCAACTTCAAATGTCGCATGTGCGGAGACATGTTGAGCAGCTCATGGGAAAGTGAACAGCGCCAGCATAGCATGATCAACTGGGCTGATCCCAAGAACACTTGGATGCGACCCGAAGTTCGCAGAGAGATTTCAAATTTTCAAGACAGTCAAATTGAAGCTGAATTTGCTGCTGCTGTGGAAGAACACAGAATAGAAGAAATATACTGGGTGGGTGGAGAACCACTCATGTACGAACAACACTGGCGCTACATGCGCCGCATAGTTGAACTAGGAGACGGACCACGTGTTTATGCAAGATACAATACAAATCTCAGTCGGGTTAATTACAATGGTGTTAATCTTTATCACGGGATACTGGCTCATGTTCGGGATTGGCAAATCTGTGCCAGCATCGATGGACTCGGTGCCATCGGAGAATACATACGTACTGGGCTGGAATCCTCCACCTTTTTAGACAATTTCCGTCAAGGATTGGCAATTGCCCGTCATCCCAGACAGATGCGGTTTGATTTTACCTTGACTTTGCCAGGCATGTTTGAAGTGGTCAATATCATGAAAACAGCTCGGGAATTGGGTGTTGATGTATTGTCCAAGGTTACATTTGCGTTCACGCCTGATATCTTGATGAGTCCCTTGTGCTTGCCCAGAAGTTTGTTGGATCTCTGGGTTGACGAGTTACTACTACAAGTGCCCTCTGGTGCCATGCAGGATGTGTTGACACAGTTGAAAAATCGTCCTACCTTCGAAGAACAATGGCCGGATCAATATCAAGAGGGATGGCGCCAAGGTAAAAAAAGAATATTGCGATTGGAATCTATTAGATCAAACCCCACAACCATGGATGAGATATTGAGTCAACGCCCTGATGTGCATGCTTGGTGGAAAGCAATAGATGAGTGAAATAAAAATTACCCTTAGAAATCCAGTTGATCGAGTCAGCACACTAGAGTGCTGGATTGTGCCCAACGATACCCGGTTGGCGAGAGACTGGATCACTGCTCTTAAACAACTGCTACAGTCCGACTGCATGTTGGAAAAAAATTACTGCTTCATGGGCTTTGCTGGCACTGCTAGAACTCTAGAGTATTTGTGCATTCAGTTAAATCAAGCCGTGTGGCAGATCAATCGGTTTAACCGATCCGGTGAGTGGCAGCGACAGGGACTGGCAGACTATCAAATTGAAGACTGGTTTGCACCTGACGTGGTACGTTACGGCCGCGAGTACCCTGTGGCCGTTGGCGGCAATCAACCTTATGCGGTAGGACTTCAAGTCAAACATTCTGTCATGAATCGCCTGCACAATCACTTTGAAGTGTTGCAAGGCACAGTGAACAATCTCAGTAGATATTATCAGTCAGCTGACTATCCCACCAAGTATGCTATACGACAATTAAACAATATCTGTCATGAAATTGAAAACTTGGTGTTAAGCCAACGCAAACGTGTGGCCAATCCTGAATGGCAACGACCCAGTCAAATCACCACATGGTTATGTGCACCACGTTACAATCTCACTGATGAACATAGACAAGGATTTGTAACCAATGGATATGACCGTGTGCTGGGCGGTGTGTACATGCACTGGACACAGATAGGCAAAACCCTGTTTGAGGTATTCCGTGACGAGGGTGCACCTGTGTTAGACGGTGCCACATGTGAAGCCATCACACACCTTGAGTATTACTCGGGCGAGTTTGATATTGAATGGGGTCGTGATGTGGTACGTGGCGGTGAGCAACCTTGGCACGATGGTGAACAAGATCGATTTCGAGACTGGTTGATCTCAAACAATCTTGATCCCAAAGATCCCAAACTAAGCCTGGGTTATTTGCCAGTGGCACAAGTTGATCTTGTTCGTAGCTTTGGTACTGACAATCCAGAAGCCGTTTGGCAGCAGCTGGAAACGCACCTGGATATATACAAGATCACAGTGGACGGTGTTGAAGCAACATACGACTACTGCTGGAGTGACCCGGATCATGCTCAACAACAAATTGACATGATGCAGCCCGGATATGACTATCAAAGGAAACAACTATGAACTGGATTAGAAATCTCTACAATCGCATCGTGTTAGAAATACGTTATCGTAAAAAGCTCAAAGAACTTCGCAAACGAGATCCTTTTATATATCGATGATAAATATTCTAGGTATCTCAGCCGGTTATCATGACGCAGCGATGTCGTTGATTTCGCCTGGTGGTGAAATCTTGTTTGCTGGCCACAGCGAACGCTATTCAAAAAACAAAAACGATGCTGACCTGCACTCTGGTCTTTTGGATGAAATTGATTTTGATTCAGTTGATACCATTGCCTACTACGAAACACCTTGGAAAAAACAACTACGACAATGGTATTCGGGACAAGGCATAGAGTGGAACAAATTCACAACTCGCAGAGTCTTGGACCAACAGTTGAACTTTGATGATCAATATGAGGAGTTGGAATATCTTGACACAATCAAGCTCAAATCATACAATCATCATGTCTCGCATGCAGCAGCAGGATTTCAAACAAGTCCGTATGACCGAGCCACAGTGGTAGTAATTGACGCCATTGGTGAATGGGATACCATATCAATCTGGGCAGCTGAATACGATGGTCAAGGTCGTGCACGTTATAAACGTCTGTGGAGACAGACCTATCCACATTCGATCGGATTGTTTTATAGTGCAATTACCGGACGTGTGGGTCTGCGTCCCTTGGATGAAGAATATATTACCATGGGTATGGCAGCATGGGGACGACCGCAATGGCGAGATGCATTACATTTGAGTCTAGTAGATGACATTGATCAGCTCACATTCAAGCAAAATCTACACACAGGCATAGGCAACGACTTTTTGCCCAACGCTACCAACGAAGATCTTGCTGCCAGCGCACAGGCTCTAGTAGAACAACTGATTGAATCTGTTATGACGCGAGCCAGAGACTTTGGCTGGAGTCAAAATCTAGTGTACATGGGCGGCGTGGCTCTCAATTGTTTGGCCAATAGACGCCTGGGACAATGGTTTGAAAACATCTGGATCATGCCCAATCCGGGTGATGCCGGAAGCAGCTTAGGTGCTGCTGCTCTTGCTTATGGTCGCCGATTGATCTGGAACAACGCTTACCTGGGACATGACATACCTGGCAAATATCCCGTGGATGAAATCATGTCAGAATTGTTGACCAACAAGATTGTGGGAGTGGCTAGCGGTCGTGCTGAATTTGGACCCAGGGCTCTGGGCAATCGCAGTCTCCTGGCAGACCCAAGGGGACCTGATATCAAGGAGAAGGTAAATGCTATCAAACGTAGACAACAATTTAGGCCTTTTGCGCCGGTTATCTTGGAAGAACATGCTAGAGATAATTTTGACATGCCTAGCGGCTGGATCGATTCTAGGTATATGCAGATCGTCGGACGTTGTCTGCGTCCTGACCTGTTCCCTGCTATTGTTCATGTGGACGGCACGAGTCGCATACAAACTGTACCAAAAGATGGTTCGGGAATTAGAGCACTGCTGGAATCTTGGTATGCCTTGACTGGCTGCCCTATGCTGCTCAACACCAGTCTCAATATACGTGGGGAGCCCATGGTCAACGATCGAAAGGATGCCGATCGCTTTGAACAACGGTACGGGATCAGAGTTTGCAGTTAAGAAAAATGCCCCTTAGGGGCATTTTTTATAGGTATGTTTCCAATCCACCTCGTCTGCGTAGATCTTGTGTGCAACATGAGACACCACCGTCCCAGAAGTAGCTGTGTCGCAGTTCACTAATGATAGGATTGATTCTGTGCTTTTTACAGAAATCAAACACTTCTCGGTTGTAAGCTGAGAAGATCACATTTTCTTCATCCAGCACCAGGCAGTTGACGTCAAACACAGTTTCGGCCACAAAGCCAGTCCACTTGTTCAGGTAGGTGTTCACAAAGTCTGTAAACTCAGCTGTGGGTGTTTGTCCTTGCACATACCACGCACCTGGATTGGATTCGTATTTGAACTTGCCCACTTCCATGGCAGCCCATATTGAGCTGTCCCAGATTTTGCAAACGTCCCACCCGGGAAAGTCTCTGCCCAGGTCTAAGTTTACATCATGCTTGCTGCTCAAAATAACACCGGGTTTGAGAATAGCAAACACCGCATCGCCATGCCCGTCTGTTACAGCTTCGTGTACTCGATACTCTGGTCCCAGGCAGTTTTCCACAATCCAAGCAGTTTGATCTGGACGTAAAAAGTCACTGTTATCAAAAAACACATCACGGCCCACACGCACAATACAGCTGGCCGACGCACCGTTTAAGATACAGTCTGGGTCCCAGGCACCTTTGTGTGGGTTAACCACGTGATCCTGGTAATCACTGCAAATTTTATTCAGCTCTGGTATTGCCAACACACGCAGCAACTTTTGACCCAGGGTGATTTGCCAGTCCCTGGGTGTTAGTGGGGGCAATGGTGCACCACCGCCTTGAGTTTGAAATTTGACAAACTGATCTTTGTTGGGCAAGTTGGGTCTGCGTACTTGGGCACCATATCGTTCAATGATCTTTTGCAGGTTGTCAAGATCTTCCTCAGTTTCAGCAAGAATTTGCTGCAGTTGGTTGCGAACTTGTGCATTGTCAATAAAGTCAAAATAGTCCGGAGAATATGCACGGCCCACAATGACTTCTTCAAGTGGTTGCCAGCTGGTGTAGGAATTGATCATGATTTTAATCTTTCAAGTAAGGTATTTAATCTGTGTTTTTTTGAAGAACAAAATAGTTGTTGATTGTGCTGTATATCATCCAGGCAGCTGGCAAACCAAGCATGCATATCTTGTGATTTTATTTTGGCAATGGCTGACTTTATTTTGATCCAGCGTTGTGTGTTGTTGATTTCTAGATCGTAACTATGGTCTATCACATGATCAAAAGTTCTATAGCCCAAGGATCTCAATGCTGCTAAACTGCCTGGTGCACCCACAATCACAAATGGCTGACCATGCTTGATGGGCTTGAATGTTTTTTCTGTTAAAAATGCACCTCCACTTTGGTCAGCATCAAAATGTGTTTCCAACACAATGTTGCAATAGCTTTGTGTGTAGTGTGCATACTCGGTGAGATGATGATCATTTTGTTGATCTGGAGTCATTGTGTCACAGACATATGGTGCACGAGATACAAATTTTTCAACGGTAGATCGCAGACCTGGTTCGTAATCTATTTCTATGGGATTATCGTTGAATCTATCACCAATCTCTGTGATGCCATAACTCCATTGACTCCGACTTAGTAATCTTGATCGCTCCATATCGGCCATCGCAGTGGCACGCCACCATTTGTGTGTTCTGCTAAGTGCTGTGAATTCAAATGGTCTGGTATTGTGATGTATTTCTGCTGGCGCTACTGCTTGGTTGCGGTGCCAAAACAACAGCTCGTGATCCGGAAAATATGCAAATCCTGGAATATGATCGGCTGCGGTATTGCCACTCACAAAACGATAGCAGTTGACTGAAAGATCGTGCATGTGACACAATTGATCCAGTCTAGATTTTATTCTAGCAGGATTGTCTCCCTCGTGATAGTAAAACAACACAGTCAGCTTGCCTGTTTGCAAGTGGTATCTTACTGTTGTGCTCATCAAGCCAAAGTAGTCTACATCAAAGTTGAAGAATCCCAGTCCAACAGGATAGTATCCACCAACTGAGTTTTCTATTGAGAATAAATTGCACTCGACACCGTGAGTTCTGCAATGCTCCAACAACTCAATAGGAACTGTGTTGGGCCAATGATGCACAAACTGTCTCCATCCAGGAGTATAAGGTTCTGCTGACCAGACTGACAGAGCTGGATAAGCCTTGTCTTGCTCTATACGATCAACTGAGAAAGTTAGTTTGCAACCCACGCAACATGTCCTGTAGTTCTTGCCAAAGAATCTTTTCTAATCCAGTGCCATAAAAATGTTCGTAATTGTGTTCCACTGCTGACAAACAGGCACGATGTACTTCTTGTCGTTCACGTATTGGTAAGTTATCTAAATCTTTCAGCAACCGGGTGACTTTTTCAACTCTGAGAATGTCATTGGTTTCTTCATCATAGCTTTCGTCAAACACATCTGAAAATGTTCTGAAACCGTAACTGCGCATGTATTCCAGGCTGCCAGCTGGTGCTACCAACACAAACGGCATTTCCAGTGCAATGGCCTTGAATGTTTTTTCTGTGATGTGTAGTCTGCGGCCCGAATACACAGTTTCGGTGGGTACATACACCAAGCTGTCTTGTGCTTCTGCATAATTGCCCAACCAACACGAAGTCATGATCTGGGTTTCTTCGCCCTCAAACAGTCTTGGCAACTCGGCGTCTTGAAACACTTGCTCAATGTCGGGATATGTGTTAACATACTTGAGTGCAATTTCGGAAATATCAACGCCTTCGTAGGGACATGTTCTTGGTGCCGAAATATAATTTTTTTCTAAATCATGTTTGAATACGTTGTATAAAAATAAAACTCTATGATCACGCTTGCCAGCCACGATACGATTTGGACTCATAAAGGTGTGGGTGGGTGCACGATCTCGGGCACGTGGTATCAAAAATGTTTTATCGTATCCTCTAAACCAGTCTTTGCAAGCCCAACCGTGATAAAAATAGTAGTGACTTTTCCAACCGTATGTTTTTTCCAGTTGTTCAACGTATTCCCCGTGCTCGCTTACAATAACATTACCGTGAACATTGGGATAATTGTAAGTAATATCATTTGCGCGATTATTGACAATTTCATCAAACAGTGGTTTATGCAAATCCAAATGAACAGGCTCTTGATCATGAAAA
>Ga0209400_1000550_pt1 | contig 32613 bp, 33 predicted proteins | sample M_130807_EF_Meta_FD_187313 | JGI IMG/M metagenome (GOLD analysis project Ga0209400, IMG submission 187313) | Freshwater microbial communities from Lake Montjoie, Canada to study carbon cycling - M_130807_EF_MetaG (SPAdes) (version 2) | ecosystem: Environmental > Aquatic > Freshwater > Lake... | reverse complement strand
TTTACCTTCAAACTGTTAAAGGTTATGACAGTTTAGACAGAGACAACAAAAGAATCATTGATGTTGGTATGGACCCTGATGTTCCTGTTTTTCAAGGCATGATTCAATCTTTTTATGATTCACCTGGTGGACTTGCCGAAGAGCTTAAAGAAATCAATTACAGTGCTGGTTTAGAATATTGGTACGACAAACAATTTGCCTTGAGAGCTGGTTATTTCAACGAAAGTCCAACCAAAGGAAACAGACGCTATATGACCTTTGGTACTGGTTTAAAATTCAGTGTTTTTGCTTTGGATTTGTCTTATTTGGTAGCATTTGGCCAAAATCATCCTTTGAATAACACCTTAAGATTTTCTTTCTTGTTTGATTTTGATGCTTTTGCCAGTCAAAGCAAAGATGAAAACAAAAACGAAGATTTAATTCCTGAATAAGCATGCGTATAGGCTTTGGATTTGATGTTCACCAACTGGTTGAAGGTAGGGCATTTATTTTAGGAGGTGTTGAAATTGAATCAAAAAAAGGCATTTTGGGCCATTCAGATGCCGATGTGCTTTTACATGCTGTTTCTGATGCTGTTTTAGGGGCATTGGCCTTAGGAGACATTGGAGAACATTTCCCAAACACCGATCAAACCATTGAAGGGATTGACAGTGGCTTGATCCTCAAAAAATGTATTGAACTGATTGCAGCAAAATCTTATAAAGTAGTGAATATTGATTGCAGTGTGGTTTGCGAAAAACCTAAAATCATGCCGCATGCCCTTCAAATGAGAAGCAATATTGCAGCCATGTCAGGTATTGGTATAGACGATGTATCAGTAAAAGCAACCACCAACGAAAAAATGGGCTTTATTGGCAGAGAAGAAGGCATCGTTGCCTATGCAGTAGTTTTGCTCGATAAAATTTAAGCACCAAAATTCTTTGGGTTCAGTTTCAGTTTTTTAAAGTTTTCCATTTTTTCATTCAGGTTTTCATTGTATTTTAAACGCATGAAACAATTAAATGAAACCCTCCTTAAAAAGTTCAGTGAAATATTAACGAACTTAAATCCCCAACAATTAGAAGCAGTAGAGCGAATTGATGGCCCCGTATTGGTTTTAGCCGGACCAGGAACTGGGAAAACCCAAATTTTAGCAGCGCGTACTGCCAATATTTTATTAAAAACAGATTCCAATCCTGAAAATATTTTATGCCTTACTTATACCGATTCAGGAACGGTTGCCATGCGCAAAAGATTGGTTTCGTTTATTGGACCTGATGCCTATCGCATTCCCATTCATACTTTCCATTCGTTTTGTAATATGGTGATTCAAGAAAATCTTGAAAAATTTGGCTACAACAATTTAGACCCTATTGATGAACTGGAACAAGAAGAGCTACTCCGTAAAATTGTAGATGAATTACCCGCAAACCATGCCCTAAAACGCTATACAGGGGATGAGTACTATGAAACGTCAAGGCTGAAAAAATTATTTGAAATTATCAAAAAAGAAGCTTGGGAAGCCCAATTCTTGCTCGATAAAATTGAAGAGTATGTTGCATCTTTGCCTGAGCGTGAAGAATATATTTATAAAAAAGCTGTTGCTAAAAAAGATGGGACTTCGTTTAAAAAAGGAGATCTCAATACAGACAAACTGAACGAAGACATCAAGAAAATGGAACAGTTGAAATCGGCTGTGTTGTTGTTTGAAAACTACCAAAAATTATTGGCCTCCAACAAACGCTACGATTTTGCTGATATGATATTGTGGGTCATCAAAGCCTTCAAAGAAAACCCTTCCCTATTGGCCAATTACCAAGAGAAATACTTGTACTTTTTAGTAGATGAATTCCAAGATACCAGTGGCTCTCAAAACGAATTGCTGAGTTTACTGGTTCATTTCTGGGAAGACCCGAATGTTTTTGTGGTAGGCGATGACGACCAAAGTATTTATCGCTTTCAAGGTGCTAACGTTGAAAATGTATTGCATTTTCAAAAAGAATACCAAAACCTTCATACCATTTCACTCAAAGAAAATTACAGGAGCACCCAACAAATTTTGGATGTTTCTGCAGCTTTGATTACGCACAACAAAACCCGTTTGAGAAAAGAAGCGGGGTTAATGGCAAAAGGACCTCATGCACAACTGAACTCTTACAAACCTGTTATTTGGAATTGCTATAATTCAATTCATGAAGCGGCAGCTGTTACAGAACAAATTATCGCCTTGAAACAGGCGGGTGTATCTATGAATGAAGTTGCGGTTTTATATAGAAACCACAATCAATCGGAATTAATCGTTAAATATTTACAAGCCAACAATATTGGCATCAACCTCAAGAAAAGAGAAAACATTTTACTGCATCCACTGGTAAAAAAAATAATTCAGTTGATGCAATATTTGCAGGCAGAAAACAAAAAGCCACACAGTGGAGAAGAATTTTTATTTGAAATTTTACACTATGAAGAGTTTCAAATTCCATTGCTTGAATTGGCAGCACTTTCAACTGAAATCGCTAAAAAGAATTTCAATGAAAGAACTACTTCTTGGCGACAAGAATTAAAAATATTGGCAGACAAACAGCAACAAAGTTTGTTCAATGAGCCAAGCAAAATAAAAGCCATCCGAAACTTTTGTGATTTAATAGAAGATCTTATTCAAGCTGTTGCCAATTCTACCCTTCAAGAACTGATAGAAAAAATCATCAACCAAACTGGTATCCTAGCTAAGATTATTGGAAGTCCAGATCAAAGTTGGCAAATGGAAGTGCTCAATACTTTTTTTGATTTCATCAAATTACACTGCAACAAAAAGCCAAGTCATACACTAGGAAGCATGTTGCAATTGATTCAACTGATGAATGAGCGTAAAATTCAATTGCCTGCAGAACGTATGTATTGCAATGAAGATGGAGTAAATTTTTTAACTGCACACGGCGCAAAAGGATTAGAATATGACCATGTGTTCATTATTGGGGCTGAAAGAAAAAAATGGGATGAAGCTGGCAATACAGGAACATATACGATGCCCGGCAATTTGTTTGATCAAACTGAGAACAGTGAAGAAGAAGCCAGGCGTTTGTTTTATGTAGCCATTACTAGAGCCAGAAAACAATTGGTGGTTTCTTATGCTGCAAACGACTTGAAAGAGAAAGAACAAGAACCCAGCAAATTTGTGGCAGAATTAAGAGACAGTGCTTTGATGGAAGAAGTGAATCAACAATTTGAAAAACAAACGATAGATGCCTTTTTACAAACTACCATGCAATCGCTGGCAGTTCAATTGCCGGAAAGTTTATTAGACTCTCCATTCATCGATAGTTTACTAGAAAAGTACAGTTTAAGTGTGACGCATTTGAATGCTTATCTGCATTGCCCTGTTTCTTTTTACTTCAATAATTTTATTAGGGTTCCTTCTGCCAAAAGCCCCAATATGACCTTTGGTTCAGCGGTGCATCATGCTTTAGAAGTCATGTTCAAAAAAATGAATGACACCCCAGACAAACAGTTCCATGATGTTGGACAATTTATCAAAGATTTCAAATGGTACATGCGCAAGCATGAAGACAGTTTTTTACCTGCTACATTTGAAAGAAAAATTGAGTACGGAGAGCAAATTTTAAGCAATTATTATGCGAAGTATATCAACTATTGGAACAAGATTACTTCAGTTGAAAAAAATTACAAAAACGTGGTAGTTGGCGGAGTCCCTATCAATGGAAAATTAGATAAATTAGAGTTTGATGGCAATTTTGTAAAAGTAGTCGATTACAAAACGGGCAATTACAAAAACGCAGTCAAAAAATTCAAACGCCCCGATGCACAAAAAGTGCAAGATGCCATTGCCAAAGGAAAAGAGCCTAATTTTGAAGAAGTGCATGGAGGAGATTATTGGCGACAAGCAGTGTTCTATAAACTCATCATGGACCACGACACAACTAGAAATTGGGAGATGCGCAGTGCTGAATTTGATTTTGTTGAACCCGATAAAGATACTGGTAATTTTCACAAAGAACCTGTACCTATTACACCCCAAGATTTAGCCTTTGTTCAGCAACAAATTGTTTCAGTTTATGCGAAAATAAAAAACAAGGAATTTACCCAAGGCTGTGGCAAAGAAGATTGCAGCTGGTGCCAGTTTACGAATAATTGGTTAAGCGGAAACAAACAAATAAGTACTGTTCAAAGCAATCAAAATGATTTTGATTAAAACCTTATTGAGCCGTCAAAATATTTATACACTTGGAATTGCCATGTTGCTGTTTTATGCAGTGATCGTTTTTGAAGGCTTGTTCAGTTTGATTGTCAAAATTCCAATTGGCTTTTGGCATTTACCCTTAGCCAGTTTCTTGTTTTTAGTTCTCAACTTTTTTTATCAAAAGCAATGTGGATTCAAACTCGTTCAAATACTATTTACAGGTATTTCCGCAGTATTGTTGATGGGCTTATGCTTTTTCTATGCCTCCTTTTACCACGAAACACTTTTTGATGCCATCTGGTACCACCACGATGCTGTTTATTTACTGGCTGATGGTTGGAACCCTTATTATGCCTATTTGCTACCTGAACAAACCGCCTATTGTCAATATTATTTGAATCATTTTCCAATAGGCCATTGGGTGTTTGGTGCTAGCATTTATAATTTCAGCCATCATATAGAATGGGCCAAAGGCATTGCTTTGTATTCTAGTATCATGACTGCTTTTATTTTGTGTGCAGGTTTGTTAGAAGCATTGTTTCAACTGCCTAAAAAAATGCAGGTATTTTTTGGTCTATTGATTGCCTTGAACCCCATTGCACTCTTGAATTTCAATAGCTTTTATGTAGATGGCGTATTGGCCAATTTATTATCGCTTTCCATATTATTTTGGATGAATACCTGTTTGTCACCAAATTCAAGAAGCTGGCTCTTGGCATTCCTTACAACAGGGCTGATAGCTTATCTAAAACTGACAGGAACGGCATTTGCCATTTTAATTTTGGCAAGCGCATTTGTTTATTTGTTTTTCAAAGCCGTTCAAAATAGGTTCGAGTGGTTTTTGAGATTTACAGTGTTTTCAATTCTCCTATTTATTGGAATTGGTTTTCATCCTTTTGTGAGCAATTGGATTGACAAAGGGCATCCTTTTTTCCCTGCTGTTGCCAACTCAGAAATCAATGTGTTTGCAGAAAACAATTATCCTCAGAATTTCATTGGTAAAAATCGTTTCGAAAAATTTGGAATGGCCTTTTTTTCAAAACCTGGATGGTGGAGAACCCCTGATAAAACTACCTATAAAATACCATTTGAACGCATCAGCGATTCCTGTTATGGAAATGGCATACCCGATATAGGCGCCATGGGTACTTTGTTTCCCGAATTGTTTGTTTTAGGGATGCTAATGTTTGTTTTGGCAATTGTAATCGGTCCGAAAAACCCAAGCACATGGAAATGGTTACTGGGTATTTTTGTTTTGATTGGAAGTTTCTTCATCAACCAAGAAGCCTGGGTGCTGAGGTATATTCCACATATATGGTTGTTATTGATTTTATTTTTGATCTTCAGTTGGCAACAAAAAAAATTACAAATTCCAGTGATGGTTTTAGGCCTCGTTTTGTTTATCAACTCGGCTTTACTTTTCAGAGAAAGCACCATAGGACAAGCCAAAAAAACAAAGGCACTAAACGACTGCATTTTACAACTCAAACACCACGAAAACGAGTATGCCATCGATTTTGGTTGGGCCAAATCCTTCAAAAACCGCTTGGGAGAACAAGGGATTGATACCACAAAGTTGCAATGGATCAGTCCAACAGATACGCCATATTTTGAAATACCCGGCTCACTTGGTGGAAAATTCAAAGCTAAAAACACTTTACAAGCACCTTGATTTATTTACCTTTGGCTAGGTAAAGATTACACATGAAAACTGAAAAAATTCTCATCATTGGTTCAAATGGTCAAATAGGTTTAGAATTGGCCGCTAGCTTACGCAGTAAATTTGGTCAAGAACAAGTAGTTTGTTCTGATATCAGACCTATAGAAAATCAAGAAGGCATTTTTGAACAGTTAGATGTATTAGACAAAGACCGTTTTTATGAAATTGTAAAAAAGCACCAAATTACCCAAGTGTATTTGTTGGCAGCTTTGCTTTCTGCAACTGCAGAGAAAAATCCAAAATTTGCATGGGACCTCAACATGAATGGGCTCTTCCATATTTTAGATGCGGCCAAAGAAGGATTGATCAAACAGGTTTATTGGCCTAGTTCAATTGCTGTTTTTGGACCAAGCACACCTAGAGTAGCCACACCTCAGTACACCGTAATGGAACCCAATACCATTTATGGAATTAGCAAATTGGCTGGAGAAAGATTTTGTGAATACTATCACCAAAAATACAATGTTGATGTTCGCAGCATCAGATACCCTGGTTTGATTGGTTGGAAAAGTGCGCCAGGCGGAGGTACTACAGATTATGCCGTTCATATTTACCACGAGGCCATTAAAAATGGTTCCTACCAATCCTTTTTAAGTGCTGGCACTACCCTACCCATGATGTACATGGATGATGCCATTCGTGCTACCATTTCTTTGATGGAAGCAGCTCCTGAAACCGTAAAAATCAGAAGCAGTTACAATATTGCAGGAATGAGTTTCAATCCTGAAGAAATTGCAGCAAGCATCCGCAAGCATATCCCAAATTTCACATTAAGTTATGCCCCAGATTTTAGACAAGCCATTGCCGATAGCTGGCCACAAAGCATCAACGATACAGAAGCACGCGAACATTGGGGATGGAAGCCTGAATTTGATTTAGACGCCATGACTGAGGTGATGTTAAAAAACATCAAAGCCTAAGCTTATTGCTTGATTTCTTTTGAAGGATGACAGCCACAATTGCTGCCACAACCAGTGGCCTTTTTGGTAAACAAAAAGCGCTTTGCCAAATAGGCAATTGCCCATCCAACAATTAAGATTACAACTGCTAACTGCCAATCAAATTGCATAGTCAAAATTACGCATTCAAAAATGGATTGTATAATTTTTCTTCACCAATGGTAGTGGGTGCGCCATGTCCACTGTAAACCACACATGAATCAGGCAGTGGCCACAAATGGGTTTGAATACTGTTGAGCAAAACACCCATATTTCCGCCTGGTAAATCAGTTCTACCAATGCTTCTTTGAAAAAGCACATCACCTGCTAAAACCAAATTGCTATCCGCTTGGTAAAAACTCAATGAAGCTATTGAATGGCCCGGTGTAAAATAAATTTTAAAAGGGTACTGTCCCAATTTCAATTCAGAATCTTGGTCTATGAATACCAAATCAGTTGGAACAGCATTGGCTTGAATGCCAAAAACATCAGCCCAGCGGCTCGTTTCTCTGTACGTTTGCAATTCGTTTCTGTGTAAATGCAATGGCAATTTCCAAGTATCCATCACAAATGAATTGCCCAAAACATGGTCTATATGACAATGCGTATTTACCAATAAAATGGGTTTCAATTCATTGCGCTCAATAAAAGATTTCAGTTGTTGTTTTTCATGTGGCTTGTAACAGCCAGGGTCTACAAGCATGCATTCCTTCTGCTCATTCCAAAGCACATAGGTGTTTTCTTGAAAATCGTTGAATACAAAATGTTGAATCTGTAACATTGTTTATGATTAAGGTACTGGATCGTGACCATGCCCTCCCCAAGGACCACAACGTCCTATGCGATTGAGTCCTAACCACATTCCTTTGAATGGACCATATTTTTGAATGGCTAAAATCATGTATTGGCTACAAGTGGGCGTATACCTGCAACTGTTGGGTAACAATGGGGAAATTGCCTTTTGGTAAATTTTAACCAATAAGATAAACGGAAAATTAATGAGCTTTTTCAAGGGCTTTTACAATTTTAACTAAGGCAGCAGTAAAAATACTGCTCATTTGCTGAAAATCCATTTCTTCTGGACCTGCATAAAAAATACCCAAGGAATAAGTTTGAACTTGTGGCTGAACTACATCCCAAAGCAGGTGTTTTTGGTGCCTATACATTTCTCTGATTTGCCTTTTGATACGGTTCCGGGTATGCGCCCTTTTGAATCGTTTTTTGGGGCATATAATAAGCACTTGAACAGGTGCCCCTGAAAATTGAGGCTGTAATTTCCAAACCAACCTGAATGGTGCAGCATTGAGCTTTTGGCAATCAGGCAAAAACAAGGCCTCTATGGCCGACTTGTTTTTCAAACGCTCTAATTTGGTAAATTCCTTGGTTTTCATGCAAAAAAAAATCCGAGTAAACCCGGATTTAAGATACTATGATAACATAAACAGGCTACGAAGCGCTGTTTACTTTTTGTGTCTTTTTTCGTCAGAAACGGTTAGTTTCTTGCGTCCACGAGCTCTGCGAGCAGCGATTACTTTTCTTCCGGATTCACTTGCCATTCTTTCGCGGAAACCGTGTTTGTTTCTTCTTTTTCTAACTGAAGGGTTATATGTTGGTTGTGCCATGACCTTTGTATTTAAGGACTGCGAAGATAGGGTTATTTTTTATCTCTGCAAATAAATTTTCTGGTATTTTAATAAAAGATTGAATTTGAGGCTTATTGTTCTCATAGCCATGAATTCAAGTCAAAAAAAAAGAGCACCAATGAGGTACTCTTTTTAAATGTTGTTCAACTAATGATTAGTGAGCAGCTTCAGTTGTAGTAGCAGCAGCAGCTGTATCAGTAGCAGTTGAATCGCCCATCATCATCTTAGCTTCTTCAGCTGCGATTGAATCTTGTAAACGAGTTGCAGCTTCGATGCTGTCTTGGATTTTCTTTTCTTCAGCTTTCTTCTTTTCTTCAGCAGAAGGACCGCAAGCTACGATAGCCAACATAGCAGAAGCGGCAACGATTGATAATACTTTTTTCATTTTGTTTTAAAATTAGTTGTTTCTAAATTCGGTGCAAATATAATCGAGATATTCAAATTACCAAATATTCCTTATTTTTTTCTAAAATAAATGGTGATTGGACAACCCGTAAAGTCAAATTCATCACGGAGTTTGTTTTCCAAATAGCGCTTGTAACTCTCATTGATATACTGTGGAAGGTTACAAAACATAGCAAACTTAGGGCTTTTACCTGGCAATTGGGTTACATACTTGATCTTCACAAACTTCCCTTTTACAGAAGGCGGCGGATAAGCGGCTATCACCTCTTGGAAGAAGTCGTTTAATTTACTAGTAGAAATACGTCTGGTTCTGTTCTCATATACAAGCAAAGCCTCTTCAATCACTTTGAAAATTCTTTGTTTTTCTTGTGCTGACACAAACAAAACTTTCACATCATCAAAAGGCCTGAGCTTTTCTTTGATTTCTAGTTCAAAGGTTCTGGCAGTTTTGGTATCTTTTTCAATCAAATCCCATTTGTTCACCACCAAAAGTAAGCCTTTGCCGTTTTTTACAGCCAAGTTCACCAAGTTCAAATCTTGCTGGTCTAAACCAACCGTTGCATCAATTACCAAAATGGCAACATCACAATCTTCTAATGAGCGCAAAGAACGCATCACCGAATAAAACTCAATATCCTCTTCTACTTTCTTTTTACGTCTGATACCCGCAGTATCAACAATGACCAATTCCTTGCCATACAAATTGTAATGCGAATGAATGGCATCACGGGTGGTACCTGCAATTTCTGTAACAATGTTTCTGTCTTGACCTAACAAGGCATTCACCAAAGAAGATTTTCCTACATTCGGTCTTCCAACCACAGCAATCTTTGGCAAATCAATGCTTTCTTGCTCCACCAAATCTTCAGGCAGCATTTTAGAAATAACTGCATCTAAAAGGTCGCCGGTTCCACTGCCACTGGTACTTGAAATGCAATACATTTCTTTGAAACCCAAACTATAAAATTCGGCCGCTTCGTATTCTTTATCGAATGAATCCACCTTGTTGGTAACCAACAAAACTGGCTTTTTACTTCTTCTTAATAAATTGGCAAATGCCAGGTCTAAGTCTGTCACGCCTGTTTGCACATCTACCATAAACATCAATACATCGGCTTCTTCAATGGCAATTTTTACTTGTTCACGAATGGCTGCCTCAAAAATATCTTCACTATGAGGCACGTATCCACCCGTATCAATCAAAACGAACTCACGGGTTTGCCATTCTGCTTTTCCGTAATGTCTATCTCTGGTAACACCGCTAAAGTCGTCGGTAATGGCTTTACGGTCGCCTAAAATTCGGTTGAAAAGGGTCGATTTCCCTACGTTTGGTCTTCCTACAATGGCAACAATATTTCCCACAATCAGTTTATTTTAGCCTGCAAAGGTAATGAATAGATTTGGTTAATGGGCAATCTAATTGGTTTTTAGCAGGAAAGCTTATTCCGTTTCGTAACCAAATTGCTTCAAAGTTCGGTCGTTGTCACGCCAATCTTCTTTCACTTTCACAAATGTTTCTAAGAAAATTTTCTTCTTGAAAAACAACTCCAAGTCTCTTCTGGCTGCAATGCCCATGTTTTTAATGGCAATACCCCCTTTGCCAATTAAGATGATTTTTTGTGAATCGCGCATCACATAAATGACTGCAGAAATGCGAATGATATGGGGCTCTTCTTTGAAACTTTCAATTTCAACTTGAACAGAATAGGGGATTTCTTCTTTGTAACGCAGCATGATTTTTTCTCTGATGATTTCAGAAGCCACGAAGCGTTCACTTTTATCTGTCAATTGGTCTTGGTCGTAAAATGGGGCACCTTCAGGCATATATTCCATGAGGGTTTGAATGAGCACATCCACATTGAACTGATTGCTAGCTGAACAAGGGATAATAGATTTGAATACACCCAATTCTTTCCAGAAAGCAATTTTTTGCTCAACTTCTTCTTGGCTATGTTCATCAATTTTGTTGATGGCACAAATCATGGGCGTTTGAATCATTTTGATTTTTTCAATCAATTCAGGCTCCTCGTTGTAGGTATTGAAATCGGTCATGAACAAAACGGCATCACAATCGCTTAAGCTTTCGTTCACAAATTTCATCATGCTGCCTTGTAATTTGTATTTAGGCTGAATGATACCAGGCGTATCTGAAAATACTATCTGACAAGCAGGTGTGTTGTAAATACCTTTGATGCGATGACGTGTAGTTTGCGCTTTTTGAGTTGCAATAGACAATTTTTCGCCTAACAAAGCGTTCAACAAAGTAGATTTCCCTACATTGGGTTTTCCTATAATGGCAACAAAGCCTGATTTAAAAGACATACTGCAAAGTAACAGAATATTTTGCGGAATCTACGAAAGCCGCTGATTGTGTTCCTATTTGTTTTTCTCTTCAATCCATTTAGAGAAATATTTATTGTTTTGGAAGCTATGGAACTGCACGAGCGATTCCATGAAATTTTGAGTACGATTTGTTTCTATATTTTCTATCAAATCATCAAGTGTTTGCAGAAAAATAGGTTTGAAATCTGTAAACAAAAAATGGGTTTCAATACAGTTTAGTCCTTTTAATTGCGCGTTCTTCCATTTGCTTTCATTCAGATACAAATCTTTAGCTGCAGCAATAAAATTGGCGTCCGTTTTGGCTATGGCTCCTGGCCAAGTTTCATCATTGCCAATGCCCTCTGCTCCTATTGCACTGGTAACTGAAGGCAATCCGTAAGTCATGGCTTCTAATAACTTTCCTTTCAACCCAGCACCAAATGGAATAGGCGCCAATAACAATCTTGAACTTTGTATGATATCCTGTACGTTTTCTGCACGGCCATGTACCAAAAAATTTTCTTTAGGATTGTGCAAAGCCAATGCTTTTTGAGAAGGATAAGCTCCGTAAATATGTAGCTGCACATCTGGCAGATCTTTGCGCAATTGAGGCCAAATTTTTTCTTTGAGTTCGAGCACGGTTTGCATATTGGGTTCATGCAAAAAATTACCAATGAACAACAAGTCTTTTCTTTCCTCAAATTTCCGAAGTGCCTCAAAATTGGGCTTGGCATACAACAAAGGCAAATAACACAAACGACTTGGCTTCACCCCGAAGGTGTCAAGCAATAATTTCATTTCTGCCCTTGAAATAATTAAACTGCAATCGGAACGGTATATGCTTGCCATTTCACGGAAACAAGCTTTATCCTGCCAATTGATTGCCTCGTCTTGCGTATTGTTTTTCCATTGCTGTGTGCGCAATGCTCTTAAAAAATGTAAATCTTCTGTGTCTAAAATTCTGAGGGCATTGGGCAAAAGCTCTGCAATGCGCCAAGCAAATTTTTCTTCTGTGGTAAAGCGATCAAACACCACCGCCTCAAATTGCCTTTGTTTGATGAGTTCATCAAAACTTGAATGGTTTATTGCTATGCTGACAGACTCAACTCCTAAACTTTGTAAATCAGCAGACCAATTGCTTTTACTGGCTGTACTGGCAAAAGTAATCTGCCAATGAGCTGCTAAAAACAAATCAATCAATTGCATCATTCTTGAACCCGCTGCAGAAGAATTTGGCTCGGGCCAAACAGTTCCAATGATCAATAATTTTTTAGTGGCTGTCATGTGCATGCAAATAAAACAATTCTGCCAGCTTTTTTAACTGCTTTATTCAAGTAGATTTGCGTAAGATTTAAAATTTATGTTAGGCTTGAAACTTCCTACAGACCCACGCTGGGTAAACATTGTAGAAACCAATATTGAAGAAATTTTAACAGACCATGCTTGGTGCGAGCAAAAAGCTGCTACCAATGCCATTTACCTGATTACACAAAATTCTGAACACCCCGATTTAGTAACTGATTTATTGGCCATCGCAAAAGAAGAAATTGAGCATTTTAACCAAGTGCATGAATTGATTAAAAAAAGAGGTTTGCAATTGGGCCGTGAACGCAGAGATGAATACGTAAACGATTTGATTAAATTTTTGAAAAAAGATGGCAGCCGTCAGCAGTCTTTCATTGACCGTTTGTTTTTCTCTGCCTTGATTGAAGCCAGAAGTTGTGAACGTTTCAAGGTGCTTTCAAAAAATATCAACGACCCTGAATTGTCTGAATTTTACCATGAATTGATGATAAGTGAAGCCGGCCATTATACTACCTTTTTAGGCTATGCAAAAAAATATGGCATTGGCATTGATGTTGACAAAAGATGGAAAGAATGGCTTGAATACGAACAGAGCGTCATTGTCAATTACGGCAAAAAAGAAACGATCCATGGCTAATGAAATGGGCTTGAACCCAGAAATTCTAAAAAGCTTGGTGGTACAGAAAATGCCTTTTGGCAAATACAAAGGCACTGTTTTGAGCAATTTACCCGTTTCTTATTTGGAATGGTTTAACAGAAAAGGCATGCCGCCTGGCAAATTGGGCATGCAATTGCACACACTTTACGAAATAAAAAGCAATGGATTGGAAGAAATCTTGCATCAATTGAAGCAAATGAAATAACTATTCATTTGACCATCAACCCTATAATATATTATTTACACTTTCTTTTGCTCGTTTGCATAAATATCCTACATTTGCATCCCTATATCGCGGAGTGGAGCAGTGGTAGCTCGTTGGGCTCATAACCCAAAGGTCGTAGGTTCGAGTCCTGCCTCCGCAACAAGAGAGAAAAAGCCGCGCGAAGCGGCTTTTTAGCATAAAAAAAACTCCCCAAATTTATTTGAGGGAGTTTTTTTTATGCTAAAAAGGAACACATTGCGTTGCAATGTGGCTTTTTCTCTCTTGTTCAGCCACCCCCAATGGTCCACCGCCGATAGGCGGTAATCCTGCCATTCTCATCCTCCCAAAACTCAAAATTGCGAAGCAATTGCTATTGACTGAAACAAGCTCATTGCTTGCAATGAGAACCCTCTCAAATCATCCCCTATCCAAAACTCAAAATTGCGAAGCAATTGCTATTGTTTGAAACAAGCTCATTGCCTGCAATGAGTCAATCTTCTTTATACTCCATCCCATTCCTCTCATCTCTCCCCAAATACCAAAATTGCGAAGCAATTGCTGCTGTTCGGAAATACCACAATTGCTCATTGCTTGCAATGAGCTTCCACATTACTCCCTTCCGCAATCAATTCAATTCATTTTCAATTCTGGTTCTGATGGCATAAGACTTAAACTCATGTTTCAAACGACCTTTTACAATTGCAGGATGTATGCCAATTGAGTTTGCAAATTCAATGGCAAAATGGTCTTGTAAACGCTGCTCATGTGTTAAAAATACCTCCCATGCTTTTTCAGGAATAAGCGCATTCGAAGCAAAGTGATTTGCTTCTATTTCTTTTGTATCCTTGTTTTTAGCAAAAGCATCTAAATCATCCATAAACGCCGCATTGGGATTGCCCACTAAATGTAAATACACATGAGCCAGTTCATGAAATAACGTAAATGCAAAATGGTCTAATCTGGTATAACGCAAGCTCAAACCAATAAGTGGGTTGGCTCCGCTCCACATACAAACCCCATCAACAGGGCATTTTTCTGGATTTTTATGTATTACTAATTTTATCCCAACAGAAGCTAGCAATTTTGTTGAGCGCTCAACTACATGTTTATTCTTTAAAATAATTTCACGGAGTTTATTAATCACTTCATTTTTGCTTTTGGGTTGAAAGGCGCTGATTTTCTGTTTGGCTCCTAAGTATGCAATTAGTTGGCTCCAACCAATGATATTGATTTTATCTACTTTATCTGAATTGGATTTTTTATAATGAGCAAGCATTGGAGAGGCGTATAACTGAGCCATTTCTTCTACATGTTTGACATTGTATATTTGCTTCACAGTGCTGATATCTTCGGCAGGGATGCCTTTTAAATGTTTGTGTTTTTTAAAGTATGGAACTGGCACTTCCTTTTTCCAAATATTCCACTCTTCTATGACTTGAATTTTTGCTTGGTTCTTCTTGTCAATTCGGGCCAAGTCTAATTCGTAGTTTTTTTGCGTTTCCAGCCAATAACTGGCATCAATACCCAATACCTTCTCCAATAAAATAGCTAAGTCTGCATTGAGCGCCCTTTTACCCCTAATAATTTCATTTAGCTGGGTTTGTTCCATACCTATCAAACCAGCCAATTCTAATTGACTCATTCCAATTGCCTTTAACTCATCCATGATAATTTCACCGGGATATGTTGCAATTGCTGGAACTAAATCATTCTTCGTTTTCATGTGGGTATATTTAATTAGTTGTGGCTTATTCGTAATGTTTACTGATTTCTTCTAATGCTAAAATTTTAATTTCATGAGGTGGGTTTTCATCAGCAATCTCCTCAAAGAGTAAACGGTATTGCTTATTGATATACACCCCGCTTATTCCTTTTAAATCTCCAATCTTTTTTCTGTATTGTAAACTTTTAAGCTGATACAATTGCGCTATTTGAGTAATTGATTTCAGTTTATTGACTGTTTTAATATACTGTTCTATTAGTTGAGGATTTGACTTAAACCTGTTATCATTACTCTTTTTGTTTTCATATAGCGATTGTAAGTACTCTTTTTTAAAATCTATTTGCATAATTGGGGTAGGATGCTCCTGCAAAATTAACAAATATTTTATTATTCACAATTTTGTGAATTTATTTTATCATTCTATTTAAAATGAAGGATTGATAAATAATTTTAGTAAATTAGTCGGATATGAAACCCAATACCCAAACATCCACAAACCTTCATATTAAAAAACTCATTCAGCAAAACATCAAGAATGAAGGTTTGACAGAAAACAACCTACGCACCCTTAGACAGGCCATACAAGCAGGAATTGACAGTGGCATCTCAACTGATTTTGATCCCAAGCAATTCTTAAATAGTTTGAAGGAAAAGGGGAAATTAGTTTGAGTATTTACATAGTATTAAAGCTTTACCAAAAAGGATTTTATTATCATTTTCTTTTTACTGAATAATTCTATATTTGATAATCGGCATTTAATTACCCAAACTTCAATGCCTTCTGAAATTATTGGCTTATGAAAACAAGTAAAAAAATATTCTTAACTATTTTAGTTCTATTTATTGGACTGAATATTTATTCTCAGACAGTACAGAATTTTAACTTCGATTTTGAAAACATCGAAAATGGGAAACCTAAATACTGGGAAAGTTTTGACAGTAAAAATTATGTATTTACACTCGACTCAAATATTTCATATAGTGGGAAATATGCTGTAAGCATTGAATATAAAGAAGGCACTGCGGACTTTAGTGCATGGGAATTTACAATACCTGAAAATTATAATGGTAAACAAATTACACTAAGTGGATATTTAAAAACTGAAAATGTTAGTGATGGCTATGTTGGACTATACATGAGGATTGATCCTTCTATCGCATTTGACAATATGTATAGAAAGAACATCAAAGGTACAACTGATTGGACAAAATATGAGATAACCCTTAATATGAATCCCAAAAAAACAAAACGGATTGTACTAGGGGGAATATTAGTAGGAAAAGGGAAAATGTGGATGGATAATTTAAGCGTATCAATTGATGGAAAAAACATTACAGACTTAAAACCCATTGAAGCAATTACATTTCCAGCAGACAAAGACAAAGAATTTGAAAATGGTTCAGGAATAACAATAAACACAATTGACAGCTTCCAAATAGAAAAACTTAAAAACCTTGGCTTGATTTGGGGATTTTTAAAATATTATCACCCCAATATTGCAAAGGGAGAATACAATTGGGATTATGAACTCTTTAGAATTCTTCCCAAAGTATTAAATTCAAATAATCAAAATAATCTTGATAGCTTTTTCGTCAATTGGATAAACAATTTGGGCAAATTTACACTTGACAAAAAAGCTGAAATTAAAAATACCAATACAAAACTTGAACCAGATTTAACATGGATTAAAAATTCTAATTATTCTGATCAACTCAAGGCATTATTGTTAAAAATTAAAAATGCACAGAGGACAAAAGAACAATACTATATAGGATTAGAACCATATACTACTTTTAAACATGAGAACCCTTATACATCTATGCAATATACAGATGCGGGGTATCGACTACTTTCACTTTATCGTTATTGGAATATCATTCAATATTACTTTCCATACAAATATCTTATAGAAGAAGATTGGAAAAATGTGTTAAAAGAATTTATACCCAAATATCTTCAATCAAATAATGAAACTGACTATACATTTACAGTCTTAGAACTAATTGAAAGAATAAACGACACACATGCCAATATTTGGGGAGAAAATGAAGTTTTAGAAAATTATTACGGAATTAATTATGCCCCAGTTGAGTTAAGCTATGTTCAAAATAAAGTGGTTGTAACTGGTTATTTTGATAAAAAACTAGGCAAACAAACTGGCTTAGAAATTGGAGATATAATCTCTTCAGTTAATAACAAAGCGGTAGAAGAATTAATAAAAGAAAGGTTAAAAATTTATCCTGCTTCAAACTACACAACAAAACTAAGAAACATCACATTAGATCTATTAAGAACAAATGATAGTACACTTAATATTGAATTTATAAGGTTAGACAAAGCTGAAACCAAAAAAATCAATACATACCCAAGTAGTGAAATCAATATTTTCAGCAGATATGAAAATAGTGATACTTGTTTCAAATTAATTAATAAAGACATTGCCTATTTAAATAATGGCTCCATTAAATTAGAATATTTGCCAAAAATCTGGCGTGCTATAAGAAACACAAAAGGACTAATAATTGATTTAAGAAATTACCCCTCAGAATTTCCACTATATGATTTGAGTGAATATTTAATGCCTAAAAGTACTCCGTTTGTTAAATTCACAAAAGCAAGTATTGAAAATCCTGGACAATTTACATTCAATAAAACTACAAACATTGGAAAGGATAACAAAAACTATTACAATGGAAAAGTTATTATTCTCGTAAATGAGGTTACACAAAGTTCTGGTGAATTTCATGCGATGGCATATAGGGTGCATCCTAAAGCAATTGTAATAGGTTCAACTACTGCAGGGGCAGATGGAAATGTATCTCAAATTATTTTACCTGGAAAAATTAGAACAATGATAAGTGGAATTGGTGTATATTATCCAAACGGGAAAGAGACTCAAAGAATTGGAATACTTCCTGATTTCGAAGTAAAACCTACAATCAATGGAATCAGAGAAAAACGAGATGAATTGATAGAAAAAGCAAAAGAAATTATTTATAAAAAATAGGTATTATACTTGAAATGTATAATACCTATTTTCCCTATCACTCTCCCCAAAACAATGCCTATATTGTAGTTAAATACCCACCTATGAAAACATTCCTTCACACCCTCCTCCTTCTTTTAACAAGCTGTGCGCTGGTGGCAGGGCAAACAACTGTGCAGAAGGCAGAACAGCTATTCAAAGCTGGTGAATTAATCATGGGTAAAGAGGCTATTGAAACTTTGCCAATTCTTTACCAAAGACAGCACTTGCCATTTGTAAAGGTGAATATAGAGGGCAAAGACTATTTGTTTTTGTTTGATACGGGCGCATCTACTTGCGTACTTTCTAAAGAGATTGAAGGCAATGCAAACAAGGAAAACAATTTGCAAGTGGCAGATGACATAGGCAACAAAATAAAAACGAAAAGTGTGTTTAAAAACATTCAAATTGGCAGTAGCACTTTTAAAAACATGGCTTGTATTGTGGCAGATACCAAAAGAATTGCAGAAATGGGCTGTGTGCAAATAGATGGCATTATTGGAGCAAACCTGATGCAATTTTGCAATTGGGAAATAAACCCAATTCATCAAACATTGTCCTTTTCAAAAATTGCATTTAAAAAACAAGATACAAGTGAGGAGTTCAAGGTTGAATTAACAAACAGTTTCTTGCCTTTGATTAAATTCGAATACGATGGCATTCCATTTTATACGTTGATTGATTCTGGCTTCTCCGATTATTTTGAAATGAATGAGGACCTTTTGAAGAAATCAAAAAAATACAGAAAGCTAAAAAGCATCAAAGGGATTGGGCAGCATTCACTAACATTAGGCGGCACAGCCAATGGAAAGATTCGTACTTTTATTTTGGATAGTTTAAAAACAACAAATGCCTGCTTGGTAAATATTCCTTCCATGAGCAATGATAGCAAACCTAAATTGGGTGCTGCAAGCTTAAGCAGGTATATTTTTACTTATAATTTTCTGGAGAATACAATACACCTACATCCTATTTTAAAAGAAAACAGTATGCCCCAAGCTTTTGGGGTTAATTTGGGCTTAAATGATTCAAACGAGCTCATCATTCATTTTATTTGCTTAGATGAGGAGACCCAAAAATTAGGTTTAAAACTTGGCGAGCAGGTTCTTCAAATTGACCAGCAATATTTCAATAAATTAAGTGCGCTTGAATTGTGTGATTTAAAGGCACAATTGGAAACAAAAAACAAAATTCAGCTTGTTGTAAAAAAAGGAAATAAAACCCAAGGATTTGAGCTGACTAAAACAGCAAGGTTTCCGAGTAATTAAAATTGCAAATCAATTTTGAGGTCTATTCATTGCACACAAATAAAGCGGCAATTAAAAACCAACTAACCTCTCTAATATGGCTATAACCTTCATCATTGAACTTATTTAATTCAAGAATTATAGATATTACATTTTACATACGATTCATTTTTCTAATACAATCATTGTTGCATGTACCGTAGATAATCATTATCTTTAAAGTGTGAAAACTAAAGCTGAAATAGGTCTAGACTTCATTGTTGATAAGCTCACAAATTCTATTGAAAATGTAACAACTGGAGATAGCTTTCAAACTGAAATATCTATTTTAAATGCAAATGACATCAAAGTCATTTCTAAAAAAAATGGATGGGCGTTCAATTGGAAAATTGAAGTAAACAATCCAAGTAAGGAGGTTTATAAATTAACCATTACAGGAAATCCAAATATTATTCAGGGCTTGATATGTATTGAAGTTAAACCAGACCATGTTTTCATGCATCTAATTGAAAGCGCACCTTTTAATAAAGGGAAAAATAAAGTTTACAATGGAGTGGCAGGAAATTTAGTTGCATTTGCGTGTAAACTTTCTTTTCAGAGAGGTTATCAAGGTGCAATTTCCTTTCTTTCCAAATCACAACTTATAGAACATTACGAGAAAACGCTTGGCGCTTTTCATTTGAGTAATCGAATCATGATTATTGAAACGAGAGAGGCCTTGAAACTAATTGGTAAATACTTTCCAAATTCAATTTAAAATGAAAAAGAAAACCGTTGAACTTGAGGTTGACTTCATTGGAAGTCAAGACGAACTTACAAAAGAAGAAAAACTTGCCTTAAGCAGTTATTTCGCTAAGAGGAAAGAAGAAAAAATCAAATCACTTAAACGAGTTCCTAAATCAAAAAAGAAAAAGGCAATTGCCAAAATACCTTTGAATTGAGCATCCTTTCTTACAATACGAATCTTTAGCTTTGGAAATATCGGCATGTAAATCTCTCCCCAATACAATTTTTCAAACTCAATTGATAGAAAATTTCAACCCAAACAATTCTAAAAAAGAAAAATCATTTCAACCCTAGTTACAGTTATAAAACAAAGTCTTAACTCCTCTCCCGCAAACAATTCCTATATTGTAGTTAAATTTTATTATCTAAAAATCAACTTTCAATTTTGTATTTGATACTTTCTAAAATTGTAATGGGTAAGGTATTTTAATTACCTACAAAACCAATCTAATAAATGGGAACATGGAATACAAAAATAGACGGAAACGATGCTTTTAAAGACAGCTATCAATACTTCTTTGATCTTTATCATCAAGGGAAAAAACCAGTTGACATTTCCATACAAATTCAAAATGACTTTGCTGAAATGTTTAAAGACGAAGACCTTAAAAACAACTGTCTATTCGGACTTGGATTGGCACTTTGGGAAACCAATTCTCTTGATGAAAAACTTTTCAAAAAAATAAAAGAAACAATTGAAACAGGCATCGATCTTGAAATTTGGAAAGGACTTAGCGCAGATGAAAAAACTTTAGAAAATCGCAAAAAAGAACTTAGCAAATTCTTAAACCAAATTTCAACGAAAAGAAGAAATCCGAAGCGTAGCGTTAAACCCAAATTTGAGTATAAATCAATTACACTATTGTCATTGCCTGCACCTGATGGACTAAAAACGCTTGAAATCATTGAAAATTATGTAAATGGAGAATACAAAGACACCAGTTCAGGCATTAGTTGGTCTAGTGGCGGTGGTTCTATCTTTCATTTTTCTTCAAAAGGAAAATCTGTTTCTGCAAAATGGATTGACAGCCAAAACTTGGAAATTTACCACGATAAAACCATTCAATTTATGAAGAAAGATGAGCACTTTTTTTTCAGAGGAGACCAAGGAATATTAAAATACGTTGCAGAATGAACTTAAAAACAATCAGCTGCAAATAGAATCTACTGTAGAATTAGAAATGAACTCGCTTATGATTTAAAGTTTTGTAGTAGGAATAAGTGACGCAAAGCCAGTACTGTATAAGGGTATATATTTTAAATGATTTTACCTAATTTAGTATAAATGCATCATCAGCTAAAGAATGAATTACACAATATCATTTCAGGAAAAAGCCAAGTTAGCTTTGGAGCTACTATCCAAGCAATCACCAGTTACCTTAACAATGGCTCGCAATCAAGCTTTGAGACTGAAAAATCAAAGCAAATCAGAGAAGAAGAAACAAAGAGCTTAGAGAACTTTATTACAGAACGAAAACTTTGGGTGTGTGATATTGACTTTACTCAATATGTGAGTGAAGGTGCAGAACAGTGAGTTTATCTTAAAGACTCAGATCATGTTCTTAAATTGAAGAATTAAGGAAAAAATTAAGGCTAGTAAGTTTTCTTTAGTATTGATGTTGTTGACACAATAATCTAAAGCACTACAGCGATTAACTTTACTTTTAAACTTGCAATTCCCTCCCTATTCCAGCAAATTTGCGGCATGTATTATATTCAAGGAGATGGATTTCCACACCCCAACGAAGCCAATGCTGATGGTCTTTTAGCCATAGGTGGAGATTTGAGTGTGCAATCGCTTTTGAATGCATACAGCATGGGTATTTTCCCTTGGTTCAATGAAGATGAACCTATTTTATGGTGGCATCCCGACCCACGATTGGTTTTGTTTCCAAAAGAAATAGTGGTGAGCAAAAGCATGAAGCAATTGCTCAAGAAGCAAGTATTTGAATTCAGTGTGAACGAAGATTTTGAGACAGTGATTGGTCATTGCAAATCTTTGAGAGAAGCATCGGGGACTTGGATTGGTAAAGAAGTATTGCAAGCTTATCTCGATTTACATGTGGCTGGATTTGCCCATTCTTTTGAGGTGAGAAGAGAAGGCAAACTCATTGGAGGTTTGTACGGAGTGGGCATCGGCAAAGTATTTTTTGGAGAGAGCATGTTTAGTTTAGAAAGCAATGCCAGCAAAGCAGCCCTCATTTACCTCTCTTATTTTGCATTACAGAACGGCATCGAGCTCATCGACTGTCAGCAATCAACCAATCATTTAAAAAGCATGGGAGCGAAAGAAATCAGCAGAAATGAATTTCTGGATTTGCTCGAAAAATACATCGACTAAAAAAAATTAGAAACTCTTCAATTCGTTTACGCGGTTCGCATCTAAGCGAATGAAAATAAACAACAAGACGGTAAAACTCAATAAGGCCGAGCCTCCGTAACTGAAGAAAGGCAATGGAATTCCAATCACTGGCATCAAGCCCAAGGTCATGCCTACATTGATTAAAAAGTGGAAGAACAAAATACTGACCACACTGTAGCCATAAATGCGGTTAAATTTTAGGCGTTGCCTTTCAGCCATCATCAACAAGCGGTAAAGCAAATACACATACAAGGCAATGAAAATAACAGAGCCTACAAAACCATATTCTTCACCAATGGTACAGAAAATAAAATCGGTACTTTGTTCGGGTACAAACCTGAATTTATTTTGGGTGCCTTGTAAAAAACCCTTGCCCCAGAAGCCGCCTGAACCAATGGCAATTTTTGATTGCTGCACATTGTATCCTGCCCCTTTGATGTCAACTTCTTTGCCTAACAATACATTGATACGGGTTCTTTGGTGGGCTTGTAATACATTTTGGAACACATAGTCGATACTGTTTACCAATACCCCTGCAAACAAGAGCATTCCCATGGTGATGAGCACCAAGGATTTTGTTCTTCTAACCATTAACAGAAATACAACTGCTATTACAGCCAATCCAATCATGATATACATGGCAGGAACAAGCAAGGCCAAAATTGCCAATACCCCCAACACCAATCCAGCAAATAAAATCCAGCCAGGTAATCCTTCACGGTACAATACAAAAATGAAAGAGAAAAAAACCAGGGTTGAACCTGTTTCGTTTTGCAATAAAATAATGGCCATAGGCGCCAAAATAATGGCGGCTGAAATGTATTGGTCTCTGCGCTTCTTCTCGAAATTTTTATTGTAACCACTGAGGTATTTTGCCAATGCAAGGGCCGTTCCAAATTTTGCAAACTCTGCTGGCTGCATTCTAAATCCACCTATTTCAATCCAAGAAGATGAGCCTTTCACCGTTGTTCCAATGGCCAATACCAATACCAATAAGAAGATGGTGATGCCGTAAATGGGGTAAGCAAAGGCATAAAAGAATTTTTCGTCAATGAGCAAAATCAACAGCCCAATGAATACCGAAATAAATATCCAAATCAATTGCTTGCCATAGTTCATAGAAGTATCCCAAATCATGGGTTTACTTTCTACATACACCGAGGCATATACACTCAAGAGGCCTATTGTTATAAAAATAAAATAGAGCAGTAAGGTAATCCAATCGATACTACTGGGCTTGGGTTGCAGTGGTGTCATTTCTATGGTTTAAATTGCCTTTAATCATTCTTTCCTTCAAATCTTTTCTGGTATCGTGTTTACCGGTTAGGTATTGTTCAATCATCAAAGAAGCAATTGGAGCAGCCCATGTAGCACCAAATCCGGCATTTTCAATCACTACTGCAATGGCAATTTTGGGGTTTTCTACTGGCGCAAAAGCAAAGAAAATACTGTGGTCTTTTCCATGTGGATTTTGAGCTGTTCCTGTTTTTCCTGCAATGCTTATACCCGGTATTCTGGCAACATAAGCGGTACCATGTTCTATTACGTCTTGCATACCCTCAATCACAACTGGAAAATAAGCCGTATCGATAGTGGTCCAATGTTTGGTTTGATACAATGGATTGGGGTTGCGTTTGCCCTCAATTCTTCTGACAATATGCGGAACAATATAATATCCTCTGTTGGCAACTGTAGCCGTTGCATTGGCCATTTGCAAAGGTGTAATTCCCAATTCTCCTTGACCTATTCCTAAAGAAATAGTGGTGGTAGCTTGCCAACGGTACCTGCCATAAATTTTATCATAAAAACTTGCTTTGGGTAAAAAGCCTGAACCTTCTCCGTACAAGTCAACCCCTAATTTACTTCCCATTCCAAAACTAGAAATATGTTTGTAAAATTGGTTATAGGCATCTTCTGCATGTTTGTATTTGGGATTGTTCACAATGCTTCTGTAAACCTGACAAAAATAGGCATTACAACTCACTGCAATAGCTGGCCTAAGTGGCAATGGTGAGCCGTGCGGGTGGCAACCTACAAACATGTACCCATGGTGACAACCATAAGCGGTATTGGGCGTGAGTACATTTTCTTGCTGACCTGTTAAGGACATTAAAATTTTAAAAATAGAACCTGGAGGATAAGGTGCAGCAAGGGTTCTGTTGAAGAGTGGCTTCATGGGATCGCGTAACAATTCCATGTATTTTTTTCCTCTGTCTCTGCCAATTAATAAATTTGGATTGTAAGAGGGGCTACTTACCAAAGCCAGTATTTCTCCTGTTTTAGGTTCAAGCGCAACAACACTCCCAGTTTTATTGGTAAGCAAGTCTTCACCCAATTGTTGCAAACGGTAATCGATGCTCAGGTTGATGTTTTTTCCTGCAACAGCTGGGGTATCAAATTCTCCATTTTTGTAACGGCCTTGCGAGCGGCTTTTGCTATCTACCAATACATAGCGTGTCCCTTTTTTACCCCCCAATTCTTTTTCGTAAGTTCGTTCTACCCCACTGATACCAATGAAATCGCCCATGCGGTAATAGCCATCACTTTTTTCAATGTCTTTATCGGTTACTTCACCAATATATCCCATCACATGGGCCGCATTGTTGTGTTTGTATTTTCTATCGGTTCTAACCTCTACAAAAAAGCCTTGAAAATCGAACAACCTTTCTTGAAAGGCTGCATACGTTGGAATGGTAATTTGTCTTTCAAAAACACAGGGCTTCCATGGTGCATAGCCCTTTTGGTGCTTCAGCCTTTCAAATTTTTTAATGAAATCTTCTTTGGTAATATTGAGTACTTTACAAAAAGCAAGCGTATCCAAATCTTTCACTTGCTCAGGCATCACAGACAAATCATAAATGGCATCATTGTACACCAATAATTCTCCATTTCTGTCATAAACCAAACCCCTAGCCGGATAAATGGTTTGCTCTTGCAACACGTTGTTTTGTGCACTTAAAAAATAGCTATCGTCTATAATTTGTAAATAAAACAGCCTGCATATATATATGAAAGCAACAACAATAAAAATAATGAGCAGGGTATGTTGTTTAAAGGCTTTATCCATTTGACTTATTGGCTACTCTGTAAAATAAAATTTGTCCGAGCCCAATGAGCATCACGCTAAAAATGGTACTGAGTATGACCCTAAAGAATGTTCTGAAAAATTCACTGAAACCATATACCTCAAAATAAAACAACAAGAGGTGGTGAAAGAACAACAAGACAAAGGTATAAAACAAAAACCATGCGGGACCTTTTTTAGAAAGGGTTGGACTGATTCTACTTTCAAAGTCTTCTTTGGTAGCAGCAAATCTTAAGAAATAAATTCTTACATATCCCATAAAAGTAGTGGCTGCCATGTGCAAGCCAGGTGTACTGCTAAAAATGTCCATGGCCATTCCAACTGCAAATGAAATACAAACTACCTGCCAAGGTTTTGTATTTACTGGTAAAGTCAGAATAAACAAAGGATAGATATACGGATTGATATAGGTATTGAGTTCAATATTATTGACAACCAATAATTGAATGAGCAGCAGCAAAAGCAAGCGCAAAAAATATGTCAATAAATCAATGATCACCTTTTAAATTATTTTCGAGCGTTTTTTGTTCGTCTTTTAAAATATTTCTGATGACATACACCGTTTTAAGGGTATTGAAATCAGTGAATAATTCTACATCTAAAGTATAAAAATTATCCTCAGCTTCTAAGCTTTTCTCTTTGATGGTTCCAATTGGAATGCCTACAGGAAACAAAGTAGAATAATTATTGGTCACAATTTCATCGCCAATTTCTACAGGCACATGTTTGTTTACGTGTAACAAAGATGAAATACGTGGATTATCGCCATCCCATTCTAATGAACCAAATGCACCGTTCTTTTTTACCATTGCAGATATTTTGGTATTGGAATTCAAGGCAGAACGAATGGTTGCATAATGGTCTGAAACGCTGGTAACAATACCTACTACACCATTGCTGCCTATGACACCCATATCGGTTTCAATGCCATGTAAACGGCCTTTGTCAATGGTAATATAATTGTTGCGTTTATTGATGGAGTTGTTAACGATATTGGCTGAAATGTATTGGTATTGTTGCTTGTAAACGGTATCAACAATAGAACTCAATGTGAAACCATTTTGGTAGTAGGCATTCAGTTGCTGCGCCCTTAATCGGGCATTTTCATACATCAAGCTGTCATTGATTCTTCTTAAACTTAAATAGTTTGAAGCACTGTTGACACTTTCGTAAAACTTAGAAGCTACACCACCTGTATAATTTAAGAAACTTGCTCTTTGGTAATTGTTGTATCTATACAAAATAACCAATGACATCACCTCTAAAAAAAAGAAGAGAATGAATGTATAGTACTTGTAAAGAAAAAAAATCAGGTTCCTCATGCTCGCTTCAGCAAAATCAAGGCATCAAGAATTTATAGTTTTTAAGATTCTTCAAGGCCATACCTGTTCCTCTCACTACTGCTCTAAGTGGATCATCAGCAACGTGCACAGGAAGCTTTGTTTTCAATGCAATTCTTTTATCTAAACCTCTGAGCAAAGCTCCTCCTCCGGTTAAATACAATCCAGTAGAATAAATATCCGCTGAAAGTTCTGGGGGTGTCAACTCCAATGCTCTTAAAATAGCCTCTTCAATTTTAGAGATTGATTTGTCTAATGCCGAGGCAATATCACTATAATTGACAACAATTTGTTTTGGAACACCTGTCAACAAATCGCGTCCACTAACAGCAAAATCAGGTGGCGGATTATCAAGTTCTGTCAATGCAGAACCTACTTCAATTTTGATGCGCTCGGCAGTTCTTTCACCTACCAACAAATTATGCTGTCTGCGCATGAAATCTAAAATGTCTTCCGTAAATTCATCTCCAGCAACACGGATAGATTGGTCGCAAACAATTCCTGCCAATGCAATGACAGCAATTTCAGTTGTACCACCACCGATGTCAATGATCATATTTCCCATTGGCTCATCTACGTCAATCCCAATACCTATAGCAGCTGCCATTGGCTCATGAATCAAGTAAACTTCTTTTGCTCCCGCTCTTTCTGCTGAATCTTTTACTGCACGTTTTTCTACTTCAGTAATTCCGGACGGAATACAAATTACAATGCGTTGTTGCGGTTTGATAAATTTATTGGTTTGAGGAATCATTTTGATCATTCCTCTGATCATGTGCTCTGCTGCTTGGAAATCTGCAATTACTCCATCTTTCAAAGGACGAATTGTTTTGATGTCTTCATGCACTTTTCCTTGCATTTGACGGGCTTGGCTTCCAACCGCAATCACATTGCCATCTCTTCTGTTGATCGCAATAATAGAAGGTTCGTCTACTACTACTTGATCACGGTGTATAATCAACGTATTGGCTGTGCCAAGGTCGATTGCTAAATCTTGTGTTAAAAAACTAAAAACGCTCATGCTCCCTGATAGGTTAGATTATTGCAAATTATAATAAATGTTCTTTAAATTTTAAGGATTTTTTTCAATTAATGTTTAAAATGTCTAATACTTGTAAAGTACATGGCCATTTGATGGCTTTCACAATAGGCAATTGAGGCATCATCTTTGATTGAACCACCCGGCTGAATTACCTTGTCAATTCCAGCATTGTGAGCAATTTCAACACAATCAGGGAAGGGGAAAAAAGCATCGCTGCTCATGACAGCACCGCTTAAATCAAAATTGAAATTTTTTGCTTTTTCTATGGCTTGTTTTAGCGCATCTACCCTACTTGTTTGTCCACAACCTATTCCAAGTAACTGTTTGTTCTTGGCCAAAACAATGGTATTCGATTTGGTATGTTTGGCAATGGTATCTGCAAAAATTAAGTCTTCAATACCCGCTGAGGATGCGGTATGAGAAGTAACTACTTTCAACATATCTGATTTTAAAACAACCGTATCTTTTTCCTGCTCTAACAAGCCATTCAGGGCCGATCTCATGAGATTTTTTTGCGGCAATGTTCCTGTTTGTTGTAAAATATTTCTGTTCTTTTTACTACTCAATTTTTCGATGGCATCTACACTGTATTCTGGTGCAATCAATACCTCAAAAAATATTTTATCAATGGCTTCAGCAGTGTCTAATTCAACTTTTCTGTTCAAGACCAAGATGCCACCAAAAGCAGAAACTGGGTCGGCGGCTAAAGCAGTTGTCCAAGCATCTAAAATAGTAGGTCTTGAGGCTACACCACAAGGGTTGTTATGCTTGATAATGGCAACAGTTGGCTCCGTAAAATCTGCCATCAAATTCATGGCCGCATCAATGTCTAAAATATTGTTATACGACAATTCTTTGCCTTGAATTTTGGTAAACAATTCGTTGAGATTGCCATGGAAATAGCCTTTTTGATGTGGATTTTCTCCGTACCTTAAAACTTGTGTTTGGTTTGTTCCTATTTGCGCTGCAAAATAGTTTGCAATATGCCCATCATAAGCCGAGCTTGTTTGAAAAGCCTTTGCAGCATAGCCTTTGCGCTGTGCTAGTGTTGTGCAAGCATCTTGGCTTGTCAGTAAGTCTAAAAATGCAGGGTAATCGTTTTTATTTGAAATGATTAAGCTGTGCTTGAAGTTTTTGGCTGCAGCCCTGATCAATGAAATACCTCCAATGTCAATTTTTTCAATGAGGGTAGATTCGTCATTGGTTTGTGCGCGGGTTTCTTCAAATGGATACAAATCAACCATCACCAAATCAAACAAAGGAATTTCGAAACTGGCAATTTCTTCCAGATCTTTTGCTTCTTCTCTTCTTGCCAAAATTCCACCAAAAACTTTCGGGTGCAATGTTTTTACCCTACCTCCTAAAATACTTGGATAGCCCGTTAATTGTTCTACTGGAATCACAGGAATTCCCAATTGTTCAATAAAGGTTTGTGTACCTCCAGTTGAATAAATTTGTACCCCGTGGACATGAAGACTTTGAACAATTGGCGCTAAGCCATCTTTGTAAAATACTGATATTAAGGCGTTTTTGATTTTTGATGAGGCTTCCATGCAAGCTTAGAATTTGAGTTTGCGAAGGTAGTTAATTCAAACATGAATTAATTTTTTTCCTTAAAATAAATCTGAATTAAGCTTTCAACAAATCTTCAATAACAGCAGGCACATGTTTATGTTCGAGTGCATGTATTTTCTGAGCAATGCTCTGCGGGGTATCTTCTTCCGTCAACTGAGTTTTAAACTGGGCAATGAGTTTGCCTTCATCGTAGTGTTCATTTACGAAATGAATACTGATGCCCGTTTCCGTTTCTTTGGCCAATTTCACAGCCTCATGCACATGCATTCCATACATGCCTTTTCCACCATATTTAGGCAATAAAGCAGGGTGTAAATTGATGATATGTTGAGGATAAGCATCTACCAAATAATTGGGCACCCTCCACAAAAAGCCTAATAAAGCAATAAAACTTGGATTGTATTGCTGTAAAAGCGGCAGAAACACTTCGGCATCTTGAAATTGTTTTTTATCGAACAGTACCAATGGAATGGCATGGACTTTCATTTTCTCAACAATACCTGCATTGGGATTGTTACAAAATACAGCTGCAATTAAAACAGATGGATGCTTTGCGAAATGTGCAATCACATTTAACACATTGCTGCCACTTCCACTGGCAAATAAAACAAGTTTTTGAGGATTAGAATTCAAGCTGTTCAATGAAAATTTTCTGAAAAAGACTGTCCGCGTTGCTTTTACCATTCATTCTTTCTAATGGAATACTTGAAATGATAAAATTACTTTTTTGTGTACTTGGTTTATACCTTCTTGCAAGCGTAACTGAGCCACCTTTCCAATCAGCAGAAGGCTGAGGTGCAGCTTTGCTTTCAATGATACCACCAGCATACAATGAATCATAGGCGATATCTCCATTGTTATCAGGCAAAGTAAATGGCCTGGCAGACGAAATAACTTGCGTAGAATTTAATTTTGGCCAATCAGCCTTTACCGCTGGAATGTCTGTATTGAGGGTAATTCTGAAAACAGAGCCTGTTGGGGCGTTTACCAAACTTTTGATGGGTGTCCAATCTAAATAATTACTGAATACGTTGTAGGATGAAGTAAAGGTTACTGCCATGAACAATTTACCCCCTGCATCAAAGAAAGGCCCAGTGGTTCTTTGTCCCATTGAGAGTGAACTTTCGGCATCGTCACTGAACCAAACAATTTTTTTAAACAAAGAAAAAGTTCTGCTTTGGGTTAAAAAATCGGGTTGCAATTGGGTGTAATTGTCATTGATAATTTCTGATGCTTGCAAGGTATCAAATGTATTAATACCAACAGCATTCAACCTTTTACAATAATAATTTTGAACCAATAATTTACTGTTGTTATAGGCATTTACAAGCAATACATCTGAACTTACTTTCTTCACCCATACGGTTCTACTGGCAATGAATGCCGATTTTGAAAAGGCTTTGTCAACCGCTCTGATATAAATGGTATTGAAAGCCCCTTGTTTCAATCCTGAAATGCTTTCAGTGAATTTCTGAGTAGCATTGCCTAAATACAAATCACAGGTGGCACTGTCTGCTTTTGGCTGTTGCGATACCAGGGTAAAGGCCGTTGCATTGCCTGGAATTAAAACAGGACTTCTGTTGGTATCATTGATATACACTTCAAATACATTTATCTGGTCTCCATCGGGGTCTATACCCGTAATAGAAAACTTTAGTACAGGAAAGGTATTCTCAATATTTCTTGTTGCGATACCCGATTGAAAAACTGCGTAAACAAATGAGGCTGTTGGAGCTGAATTTTTTATTGGGAACAAGGTTGATGCTGGACTTGGATCTTTCTGTCCTAACTGGTCAACGGCTCTCACCAAAACAACAGCATCAACACTGTCTGTACCAGCCGGAATTTCAAGCAAAAAAATGCTGTCTTGTGATTGCGTTGGAAACCAAGTATTGCCTTTGTCTAAGGATACCTCATAATACTTGATGATACCATTGGCTGAGCTTCCCCACCAATGTGCTTCTACTTTGGTTGGCAATCGGTTTGACCCAGACCTATATATGGAATCAACCACCATAAACGTTTCTGGCAAATCAATTTCTTTGGCTGTTCCATCAAAACCTTTTTTACAAGCATTGAAAAGAACTAGCCCGAACATCAATGCCAATACAAAGCAAAATTGGATTAAATTGGATTTAACACGCATCACAGTTCAAACTTAATAGAAAGCACCAAGAAAAAATAGTCTATGCGACTGAATTCTTTAGCAAACACATTTTTAATACAGTTTCAGCCGCTTCAATGCCTTTGTTCCCATGAACGCCTCCACTTCGGTTTTGGGCTTGCTGTAAATTATTTGTTGTCAAAACGCCAAATACGACGGGCTTGTTTGTTTTCAAACCTACTTGGGTTATTCCATCTGCACATGCTGAACAAATAAAATCAAAATGACGGGTTTCGCCTTGAATGACGCAACCAATGGCAATGACAGCATCAATATTTATTTGTGCTGCCATCCATTGTGCCGCCAATGGCAACTCAAATGTACCTGGAACCGCATGTACATGTATATTTTGATTTTTGAGGCCTGCTTCTCTGAGAAATTCAAGGGCTGCATCTCTCATTGAATGCGTAATTTCAGGGTTCCAATCCGCTACAACTAAAGCAATTTGTAGTTGAGCAAACAATTCACTGGTTTGTAAATTGGTACTTGATAAATTTTTAAGATTTGTAGCCATGCTATAAAAATAAAAAGCCAACCTTTTCAGATTGGCTTTTGTTTAGTTAAATATGAATTAGTTTGAAGCTGCTGCTGAAGCTCTAGTGATATACTTGTCAATATCTGATGCTTCTTGGCTCTCTGTAAAATCAAATTTGATTTTTTCGTAAGCGTCAACTGCTTTTTTGAATTCTTTGGTTTCTTCAAAAACCATTCCTGCCTTCTTAAAGAAAATTGGAGAAGTGATTTTGTTTTTGTTCAAGTTACCAGCTTTCATGTATTGTGAACCTGCTTTGTCAAGGTTTCCGTTTTCTACATACGCATCGCCTAATAAACCTGCAGCAATTGGACCTACCAAGGCATTGTCTGAACTGAAACTTTCTAAATGCTCAACT
>Ga0209400_1000548_pt1 | contig 32630 bp, 33 predicted proteins | sample M_130807_EF_Meta_FD_187313 | JGI IMG/M metagenome (GOLD analysis project Ga0209400, IMG submission 187313) | Freshwater microbial communities from Lake Montjoie, Canada to study carbon cycling - M_130807_EF_MetaG (SPAdes) (version 2) | ecosystem: Environmental > Aquatic > Freshwater > Lake... | reverse complement strand
GAAGCACAAACATTCTGATGTTGGTGTTGCTGTGTCGATCCCGGGTGGTCTCATTACACCAATCGTGCGCATGGCTGAAACTAAAGGCCTCGCGCAAATCTCGAATGAGATGAAAGATTATGCGGCTCGTGCGCGTGCTCGCAAATTGAAGCCGGAAGAATATCAGGGTGGCACATCCGCTGTGTCGAACCTTGGCATGTTCGGTATCAAGAATTTCTCTGCCGTCATCAACCCGCCGCATGCGACCATTCTCGCCGTCGGTGCGGGTGAGCAGCGAATCGTTGTGAAGAAGGGTGCACCGGCTGTTGCGACGGTCATGAGTGTCACGCTTTCTACCGATCATCGCGCGGTGGATGGCGCCTTGGGTGCGGAATTGATTTCTGCCTTCAAGACGCTGATCGAAAACCCGATGGGAATGCTGGTGTAACATGACGACCACCTATGACGTTCTCATCATTGGTTCGGGCCCCGGTGGTTATGTCACTGCGATCCGTTCTGCGCAGCTCGGATTGAAAACTGCGATTGTCGAGCGCGAACATTTGGGCGGCATCTGCCTCAACTGGGGCTGCATTCCGACCAAAGCTTTGTTGCGCTCGGCCGAGATCTATCATTATGCGCAGCATGCGCAGGATTATGGTCTGAAGATCGAAGGAAAAGTCACCTTTGATCCGGCGGCTGTGGTGAAACGCTCGCGAGGGGTATCGCAGCAGTTGAATGGCGGCGTCGGCTTCTTGCTCAAGAAGAACAAGGTTGATGTGATCTGGGGCGAAGCGGTTATCGATAAGCCCGGACAAGTCACGGTGTCGAAGACCAAAAAGGCCGCGGTGCAGCCGCAGAACCCTGTGCCGAAGGGCACATTGGGCGAGGGCGTTTATCAGGCCAAGAATATTATCGTCGCGACAGGTGCGCGTCCGCGCGTGCTGCCGGGCATTGAGCCGGATGGCAAACTGATCTGGACTTATTTCGAGGCCATGGTGCCTGCGGAATTCCCCAAGTCTCTGATCGTCATGGGTTCGGGCGCGATCGGGATTGAATTTGCCAGCTTCTATCGCACCATGGGTTGCGATGTGACGGTGGTTGAAGTCATGCCGCAAGTTTTGCCTGTTGAAGATGCCGAGATCGCTGGCCTTGCGCGCAAGCGTTTTGAAAAGGCTGGCATCAAGATCATGACCTCAACCAAGGTCAGCAAGGTCGAGAAGCAAGCCAATAGCGTTGTTTGCACGCTCGAAGACGAGAAGAGCAACAAGTCTACGCTCGAAGCTGAGCGTCTGATTTCCGCTGTAGGCGTTGTTGGTAATATTGAAAATATCGGCCTTGAAAAACTTGGCGTGAAAACAGATCGCGGTTGCGTTGTGACCGACGGTTTGGGTCGCACGAATATTCCGGGCATTTTTGCGATTGGTGACGTTGCAGGTCCGCCGATGCTCGCGCACAAAGCCGAGCATGAAGGTGTGATCTGCGTTGAGGCGATCAAGGGTTTGCACGTTCATCCCATGGATAAGGCCATGATCCCGGGCTGCACCTATTGCCACCCGCAAGTAGCAAGCGTTGGCTTGACTGAGGCCAAAGCGAAAGAGCAGGGGCTCTCTATTAAAGTTGGTCGCTTCCCATTCATGGGCAATGGTAAGGCGATTGCACTTGGCGAACCTGATGGTCTCATCAAGACAATTTTCGATGCCAAGACAGGTAAGCTTTTGGGTGCTCATATGATCGGCGCAGAAGTGACTGAGCTCATCCAAGGTTATGTTGTCGCTATGAATTTAGAGACGACTGAAGAAGAGCTCATTCATGCAGTGTTCCCACATCCGACTCTATCTGAGATGATGCATGAGAGCGTGCTTGATGCTTATGGTCGTGTCATTCACACCTAAAGCTCAGCTTTGATATAAATAAAATAAGGTTGAGAATGCCCCTGTGTTATTGACGCAGGGGCATTTTTTCATATTCGATTTTGACGGCTGACATGCTTTTGATTACAAGTTCAATATTGCCAAAATTACTTTTTACTAAAGGCGTAATTTCATGCCGGACCAAGTTCTCCATTTTCGAGCTAAAGGTCACGGCGAAATCACTGCACGCATTGGGCTTGAAGAAATTTCATCTGATCCCGGAATGTTATTCGCTTCAGTAACTTCTTTTCGTGCTGCGCTGATGAGTGCCCCGACGCCCTATATGGTCTTCACCAAAGATGGTGAGACTGTTCTCGTGAATGAAAGTTTTGTTCGCGCAACAGGCTATGGGCTTTTCGATCTGCCTGATATTCGTGCTTGTCTTACGAAAATGCGTCGGTTGCCAGCAGCAGAGATTGAAGCGGTCCATGAGGGATGGGTTCGTTCACAAACAAGAGCCTCAACAAAGGAGATGACTGTTTGGACCGCTTGGGATGAGCGTCTCGTGTGGCGAATACAAACGAGTGATCCGATGATCTGGTCTGACGGCCGTCACGTTATGTTTCAATCCATGTTTGATCTGACTGAGCAGCGTCGCCTTGAAGAGGATATGCGTCATACTCAAGACGAAATAGCCTCAGCAAATGTGGCACTGCGGCGCACGCTTGATCTTCTATTCCTGTCATTGCGAGCAGCCGGTGTTTCTGTATTCACGCAGGATCAAAATCTTCGTTATATCTGGATTGGTGGGGATTATTTTGGGTGCGATCCTGATGCATTGATAGGCGCTCAAGACAGTGACGTGGTTCCAAGTGAATTGGTTGAACCTCTACTCGAAATGAAACGCAAGGTTTTAGCGACCGGTCATCCAGTGCATCGGGATTTGCCTTATCAAAAAGAAGGGAAAACATTTTGGTGCAATGTCCAGATTGAGCCGTGGCACAGTCACAATGGTGATGTTCATTCGCTCCTTGGTGCGGTGAGTGATATTTCTGATCGAAAGGCGACCGAACAACATATTCGTACACTGCTCGCTGAATTGGCGCATCGCTCTAAAAATCTACTGACCGTTATCCAGGTTATGGCACGTCGTTCAGTCAGCCCCGGTTTGTCGAGCTCGGATTTTGTCGATTCCTTCATTGAGCGCTTGAGTGGCTTGGCCCAATCACATGATCTTTTGGCGCGTGAAGATTGGCGTGGCATCAGCATGCGGGAATTGGTGACATCGCAGATCGGGCATCTCAATACAGATTTGAGTTCTCGTCTTGTGACCGATGGACCAAATCTTGTTCTCACGCCTGTCGCGGCTCAAAACCTCGGTATGGCGGTCCATGAGCTCTCAACCAATGCGGTCAAGTATGGAGCTCTGTCGGTTGATGGTGGCCATGTCCATATTTCTTGGTCGGTCTTTGAAGATGAGAATGGGCAAGACCGCTTGCGACTTTCTTGGGTCGAGCGGGGTGGGCCGATCGTTTTGGAGCCCACGCGCCGTGGCTTTGGTCGCTTCGTGATCGAGGCGATTGCGGCCAGAGTCTTGTCAGGCTCCGTCGAGCTGCGCTTTGATCCAGAGGGTGTCTCTTGCACCATTGAAGGGGCCGCGGATTCAACTGTGATTGCCCAAAGACCTATGGGCATTGAGCTCCCCTTTTGATGACTTCGGGCTTGGCCTGAAGGGCGATCAGGGGTAGACCTCTCCAACAAACAAGCGAGACGGTCATGGCTGTTGTTTTCGACCTTCTGAACGAAGATCCACGCAAAAAGGGCGAGGCTCAGCCGCGCCATCCCGAAAAAGCACATCGCCCGGATAATCCTGTTCTGCGCAAGCCGGACTGGATCAGGGTGAAGGCACCGGGTTCGCCCAAATGGGCTGAGACCAATCGCATCGTCAAAGAAAATGGTCTTGTGACCGTCTGCGAAGAAGCTGGCTGCCCGAATGTTGGTGAATGCTGGGAGAAGAAGCACGCCACTTTCATGATCATGGGCGACACATGCACGCGTGCTTGCGCCTTTTGCAATGTGAAAACCGGACTGCCTGCACCACTCGATACTAAAGAGCCGGAACATATTGCGCAGGCTGTTTTCAAGCTTGGCCTTGAACATGTTGTGATCACATCTGTTGATCGTGATGATCTTGCAGACGGTGGCGCGAAGCATTTTGCGCAAGTCATCCGCGCCATTCGTGCGGCTTCACCCAAGACAACAATTGAAATTTTGACGCCCGATTTCCTGCGCAAAGAAGGCGCGTTGGAAGTTGTTGTGGCTGCGCGCCCTGATGTGTTCAACCACAATCTTGAGACTGTGCCGTCAAAATATCTGACTGTGCGTCCTGGTGCGCGCTATTTCTATTCGATCCGCTTGCTGCAACGGGTGAAAGAATTGGATTCTTCGATTTTCACCAAATCCGGAATTATGGTTGGATTGGGAGAAGAGCGGAACGAGGTTCTGCAATTGATGGATGACCTGCGCTCGGCTGATGTCGATTTCATCACTATCGGGCAATATTTGCAGCCGACCAAAAAACATCATCCTGTTGTGCGCTTTGTGACGCCGGATGAATTTGCCTCTTATGATAGCGTTGCCCGCGCCAAAGGCTTTCTATTGGCATCTGCATCGCCATTGACACGATCTTCGCATCATGCGGGAGAAGATTTTGCGCGCCTTAAGGCCGCGCGCGAGGCGAAAGCGCTTTAGTTCATGCCGTCATTCACCACTACACGCATTGTCCGCCACGGCGCGGCGCAAATGTTCGACCTCGTGGCGGATGTTGAATCCTATCCGCAATTTCTACCGCTTTGCACGGGGCTTCGTATTCGCCGACGTGTTGAAAGTGTTGAGGGTATTGAAAGCATCGTTGCCGAAATGCAGGTTGGCTATAAAGCAATCCGTGAAACTTTTACGAGCCGAGTAGCATTAGATCAGCCGCGCTTGCGTATTTTGGTTGAATATATCGACGGGCCGTTTAGCCATCTTGAAAATAAATGGACATTCACCGATCGCGAAGGTGGTGGCTGTGAAGTCGGTTTTTCTATTTCCTATGAATTTGCCAGCCGCACACTGGGTCTGTTGATGGGTGCCATGTTTGATGCGGCTTTTCGCAAGTTTGCAGAAGCCTTTGAAAAACGCGCCGACGAAATTTACGGGGCATAAAAAAGGCGGGCTCTGGCCCGCCTTTTTTTCTCGTTGATTACTTAGCAGAGCGGAATATTTCTTTGAAAATTCGGCTCCATTTTTTCTCTTCATCCGAGTCGAGAAGGAATGTTGAGACTTTCGCTTTTTCAATGCCTGCCAATACACCCTTGGGATTTGTCTCCACATCGGGTCGGGTTGGCAAACGGCCAAACTTTGTCAGAAACTGCTGTGCTTCAGCGCTGACGATGAAGTTCTGCGCGAGTTTGGCTGCATTGGGATGAGGCGCTCTTGCTGCAACGCCTGATTGTCCAAAGAACAATGTAACAGGTTCCATCACCCAAAAATCTGTCGGCTGGCCTGCGAGTTTCACGTTCAACGTGAGGTTCAGATAATTATTAAGCGCGAAGGCATATTCACCGCTGCCAACGGCGCGCGCAATCGCCAAATGGCCATCCATCACGACAGGCTTCATCTTGGCGACGAATTCTTCAAGAATTTCGCGAGCACGCTTTTCGCCATAATGATCAAAAATGGCGGCAAGCCATGGCGTATCCGTATCGTCAATCACGATACGGCCAGCAAATTGCGGGAATTTAACGAAGTCTTCGAGTTTGGCCGGAATCTGATCGGGCTTTACGAGGTTCGTATTATAGGCAGGCGTATTGTAATTGGCATACATGCCGAACCATTTGTTTTTGGGCCCGCGCGCTGATGTCATCAATTTCTGCGCATCAATCGGTTCGTAATCGAGCAAGAACTCTTGGGGGAACTTTTGTACGTTAGCTGTTTGCGCAATATCCCACGTGCGCTGTCCCGCACGCGCTTCAATGATCACGCGTGAGAGGATCTGCGCATCCGAGGCGCGCACGTAGAGAACCTTGATGCCTGTGGCATCTTCGAAAATTTTCCAGAGCGGAAGGCCTTCCTGCTCATTGGTCGTGGAATAGACAACCACTTGTCCTTCGGCTTTGGCTGCGGGGAGAAGCTTCTCGTCGAGCCAAACAGGTTTCTTGTCTTGGGCGATGGCCGTGCCGAATGTGGCAGCCAATGCGAGGACGCCAGCCAGCGCCCGACGTGACATGTTCATATGACCTCCCGAAGCCCGTTTCGGGCCTTTATTGTTTGTCTTTATTGAGTCCTAACGGTGTGTTTTCGCCTTGTCCATATCAGCCGGATTTCGTGAACAAGGGCCGCAGTGCCAAGACTGACCAGAGACCGAGCACCACCATGGGCACGAGTAAAAAGGGAATGGCAGGCCAACCAAAATGGGTCACGAAATAGCCTGCCGCGACTGGGCCCAAGAACTGACCGACATTACTCGTCTGCTGGATGAGCCCCATGGTCGGTGTGACCAATTCCCCCCGCACCAGACGAGGTACGGCTGCAAAGATCGAGCCTGGCAGGAGCCCGGCAATCCAGAGATTGACGGCGGCCAGAATGGCGATCAATTCGGCTGATATACCCAGCGAATAGAGTAGGGGCGACAGCAATGCATATGAGGTCAGAGATGCCCCCATGCTCACCCAGAGTGGAAACCCCGCTCGAGCCAAAAGACCAGCGCAGACATTGCCGCCTGCATTTGCCGCCACTACGCCAGCTGTCAAAAGCGTGGCACGCTCCAATGGCAAGTTGAGGGTTGAGACAAGGATCACGGGCAGAAAACCTGCCAAGATGAAATATTGAAATGTGTAAAAGCCGAAGATCGCTGACAGCAGGCGGCTCTCCCGATTGGCCAGCACCCTTTTAGCCATATCCAGAAGGTTGGTGCTGCCGGCTGCGTCACTGGTCGCAGTCTTGGGCAGATAAGCATAGGCGAGGCCTGCATAGGCCAAGGCCAGCACGGCCTGCGAGAGCCAGAGGTTGCGCCAACCGATCAGGGGAAGCAGCGGCCCAATCAGAAGCATCAGAGCATTGCCCGTTGGCATGAATGTGCCCCAGAGCCCCAAGAAGAAATTACGGTCTTTGCCAGTTGCGACATGACCAAGCACATCAGGGATGGCGATGACGGCGCCCAAAAAGCCGATACCTTCAATTACGCGTGTCACCATCATGGCTTCAGGGCTTTGAGCCTGCGACCCCGCGAGGCTTGCAAGCGCCATCACAATCATGCCGCCGATTAAAGCCTGACGGCTGCCGATGCGTTTGACCACAAGGCCTGTGCCCATGCCGAAGAAGGCACCAAGAGTGGCAAATGTGGCGATCAGGAAGGAGACGACTGTCAGCGGCAGTGACATTTCCGCTTGCAGAAGCGGCATGGCGACAAAGGCTTTGCCGAGTTGTGCCGAAGATATAATGCCGCCGAGCAACAGGAAAAGGGCGCGGCCAATACTGGTCTGTGATGCTTCACCAATGCTCATTCCCGAAGGTCTCCAGCCACCATAATACCCGTTTATGTTTCTTGTGGCTCCGTACCTAGCTTGTGCATATGGTTTTCAAACTTTCTATAAATTAAGTTTTCTATCCTCAGCAATTGAATGATGATTGTTTTAGAAACCTTTGTCCTCAAATTTTTAGGCAATAGCAATGTCTCGAACTCAACGTTTCAGAGAACTTATTGATGAAGTTAAGTCTTGTTCTCTTTGCATAGAAAAGCTTCCTTTTGCACCACGACCTATCATCCAAATAGATCCACATGCAAAAATTTTAATTGTGGGCCAGGCACCTGGCATCCGTGTGCAGGAAACGGGGATTCCATTTAATGATCCAAGTGGTGATCGTCTCCGCTCATGGATGGGTATAGATCGCGATATATTTTACAATGCTCAGAAAATTGCAATTTTGCCGATGGGATTTTGTTACCCTGGAACAGGAAAATCAGGTGATTTACCTCCACGTCCCGAATGCGCTGAACATTGGCGACTAAAACTTCTTGCTGAACTTAAGAAGGTTGAACTTACAATTATTATCGGCAAATACGCGCAAGATTGGCATTTGGGTGAACTTCAGAAAGAAAATCTCACGGAAACTGTTCGAGCATGGAAAGAATACTGGCCTAAAAAATTGGTACTCCCGCACCCTAGTCCACGCAATAATATATGGCTCAAGAAAAATCCGTGGTTTGAGAAAAATATCATTCCACAATTGCAGAAAAAAATTGCTCACTTGTTGTAGGCAATTTTTCTCATTCTAATTCAGCAAGATAAATGTTTTTCTTTATCAATAATATTTTTCAGTAATGACGTGTTTGAGTTCACGCAATCGCGCTTCACCGATGGAACCATCCAGCGCCTTAATCACAAGTTTGGTCATTTCCTCCGGGTCGCCATAGAGCGCCGGTTGGTTGCGCTGCTCAAACTCTGCCAGCGCTTCTTTGTCGGTGAGAACTTTCTTCGTCACATCCCGTAGAAAGGCAAGGCGCTCTTTGCTGATGCCGGGTGGTACAACAATCAATCGGCCGATCTTGCGAAGATCTTCGCGGAAATCGAGCCACCATGCAGATTCATCATCAATTTTTAATTCTTCGAATATGGTTGGTACTTTTGGCATCAGCGGTGCGCGTTCGCGTGACATGACTGCAAGAGCGCGCAGCTGGCCATTATCAGAGTAACGCATTGCTGAATCATCAACGAGGATTGTGCCGTCAACTTCGCCACGAATGGCAGCCATCGAAAACTCTTTCGACGATGGATAGCCAATCATAATCTTGCACGGAATTTTGAGTGCATGACAAACAACAGCCGACGTATCGGACGCGCCATCCGTTTTACCATTCGCACCGATGAAAATTGTCTTGGGCGGTTTGGCAAAATCCGCCATGGTTTTAAAAGGTCCATCCGGATAGACGATCAAAACACGCGGCGCTGTATTAACGCGTGCAACGATCGGGAATTTCGTCAGATCAAAACGGATTGCCGCATCATCGGTGAGTTTGGCAAAGACCGCGCCTTCGCCTGGTGCCAACATGAGCGTCAAACCATCGGGAGCTGCGCCCCACACATGGTTCATCGCAGTCATCATGCCAGCACCGGGGCGTGATTCAACAATGATAGTGGCGCCCAAATATTTGGTAAGCCACGGCTGAAGCATGCGGGAATAAAGATCATAGCCCGATCCTGCTGCGCCACCATTTACGAGGCGGACGGTTTTGCCTTTATAAAATTCGGCCTCATCGGCCTGCGCCGCGCTATTCAGTCCAAGTGATAGTAAAGAAGCAAAAAAGATCGTCGCAAGACGTGAGTTCGTCGGCATGATGTCCTCCCGGGCAGGGTCTAAGGCCCCTTTTGTTTGAGGCTAGACCGAGCCGGGAGTCGCTGCAAGGGGGGAGATTTGCCCCCTTAATTTGCTTTGAAGATCACGTCGCGGACGATCTTCTTCTGTTCGGCATTAATGCCGCTCAGGACTTTCTTCGTCATTTCGAGCGCCTTTTCCGGCGGCTGATAGGCAACAAAGCGCTGCGTCTTCTGCCCTTCTGCAAGCAGCTCCGGATTGGTCAAGGCACGCTTCACCGCTTCACGTAGAAAGGCGATGCGATCGGCAGGTGTGCCGGGTGTTGTGATCAGGATCCGACCCAGATCATTCAAATTGGCACGGAAGTCGAACCACCATTCTTGATCGGGCGTCAATTTGATCTGTTCGAAGACGGTAGGTGTGTCAGGCAGGAGCTCAGAACGCACGCGGCCCATGGCGGCAATGGCGCGAGCCTGCCCATTCTTCACGAAATTGGCGGCTGAGGAATCTGAGAGGTAAAGCCCGTCCATCTCACCGCGCTCCATTGCCAGCGCGATGTCACCGCTGCTCTTGTAGCCGAGCACGATCTGGCAATCGAGTTTCAGAACATGGCACGTGAGCGCTGCTCCGTCCGCAGGCCCATCACTCGGGCCAGTGCCGCCCCAGCGAATTTTCAAGGCGGGTTTCATGGCATCGGCCACAGTTTTGACATCCGTCTTGGGGCCCATGAGCCAAATCCAAGGATAGGCGCTGATAATGCCGAGGTGATCTACCTTGGTCAGGTCGTAACGAATATTGTCCTGCTCAAGCAGCTGGCCGAGGGCCGCAGGCGTGCCATTGACGATCAGCACACGAAGCCCATCGGGTTGGGCAGTTGAGACCTGGTTCAAAGCGAGCAATCCACCCGCACCCGGAAGGTTTTCGACAATAACAGTCGCATCGAGCTCTTTGGAGAGATAGGGCGCGATCATACGGGCATAGGCATCAAAGCCACCGCCGACCCCCAAGCCCACAATAAAGCGTACTGTTTTGCCCTTGTAGAAAGCAGCCCCCGAATCTTGTGCTGCGGCTAGGCTAATCGGCATGCTGATCAGACCTAGGCTCAAACTGACGCTAACAGCCATTTTCTTCAACAAAGACAACATATTACCTCCCGTAGCACAGGGTTGATTCTAGATCCGCCTGTACCCTTTTAATGGTGTATTTGACCCTAATTTTAGGGTTTTGAGCGCTTTCGGGCAATGGCGGGGCGGGTGGAACAGATTGTTAAGCACACACTGCTACGTTTTCTCCAGTTTCAGTTGGAGTATGCGTGCCGTGTTGATTTGGTGGGTTCAGGGAACCGGTGTTCGTCACCCTTGCAATGATCTCGAAGGCGCCCTTTGGATGGTATCCGCGGTGCGTGCCTGGGATCCGGAAGCTTCAATCTGCTGTGCCTATGCGGCACTGGCTGAGAATGAAGAAGATTATAGCGACGAGTGACTTGGTCATCATCTGGTGCTCATTTGGCGGGCGTGCTGTACGCCCGTTCAACTCTTCACCCTTTCAACATCGTGTTTTTTAATTAGTTCTGATTAAGCTTACACGTAATTATTATTTTAAAGTTCTTGCTGCATGTCGCTCGCGTCCATAAGTTAAATTATCGACTCTGGCCGATAGGCCTCTCGCCGATAGGCGTCTGCTGAAACTTCCAGATGAACTCGATATCGCGCGGCGTGTCTTTGATGTGCCGATGACTATGCTTGTTTTTATAAGGAATATTCCCATGGCTACGGGAACTGTGAAATGGTTCGACGCGACAAAGGGCTACGGCTTCATCCAGCCTGATCAAGGTGGCAAGGACGTGTTCGTCCATGTCAGCGCTGTCGAGCAGGCTGGCCTGCGCGGTCTCAACGAAGGTCAGAAGGTCAACTTCGAGATCATCGCTGATAAGCGCACGGGCAAGTCAGCCGCTGGCAATCTCAGCGTCGCTGGCTAATCGCCTCGAAGAGCATTCGGTCTTCAGTTCTGACGGCCATGCGAAAGGGCTCCGCTTTAAGCGGGGCCCTTTTTTTAAGAGAGAGGGTGTTTCATTAATTCACGCGAGGAGTGCTTCGACCCCGGCAGCAAGCGCAAAGAGTTTTGCATCTTGTCCGCCCGGGCAAGCCAGCATCATTCCGGTCGGTGCCTCTGGCAGGCGTGTCATCGGGACGGAAATGGCGCAGCCATCCAGGAAGTTGATGACTGACGGGTTACGCAGTACCAGCAGATTGAGGCGCGTGAATTCTGCATCATCCGCGAGAGCCGCAATGGGCGGCGCGATGATCGGCACGGTCGGATAAGCAAGGCAATCATAATCCGACATTCGCTTTTCAAAATCACGAATGATCTGCGCACGGATGCGAACGAGCTGAATAAAATCGACAGCTGATTGTTCATGTCCTCGCTGGATACGCGACAATACACGTTTGTCGTAAAGGTCGGCGTGCTTCTCAATCAAGAGACTATGCGACATGAGGCTTTCAGGTGCGGCAAAGCCACCCTTGGCATTGGCCGAGGGAATGGCATCAATCTCAGGAAAGGCGATTTCACTGATAATGGCGCCTGCATCGGCGAGTTTTTTGAGACTTGCAGAACAAGCCGCGGCCACATCCGCATCCATATCATTCATGACATAGGCTTTTGGGATGGCGATCCGCAAACCTTTGGGATGGCGCGGGGTAGGGGCGTGCAAAGGCTCACCTGACAATGCGGCATCAAGTACAGCGCAACAAGAAACAGTGTGCGCTAGAGGGCCGATGGAATCCAATGTGGTTGAGAGCGGAAATGCGCCCTGCATGGGTATGCGTTTTGCCGTTGGCTTATAGCCAACAATGGCATTGAAAGCCGCTGGAATACGGCAGGATCCACCCGTGTCTGTACCAAGGGCTCCGTAGGACATTTGATCCGTAATAGAAATAGCTGCACCGGATGATGAGCCGCCAGGCACGCGTGCTGTTTTCCGATCAAAGATGTTTTTTGGTGTGCCGTAATGCGGGTTGATGCCGATTCCCGAAAAAGCAAATTCGGTCATGTTGGTGCGACCGATGACGATGAAACCGGCAGCTTTAAGACGCGCAACTACCGCAGCATCTTCCGCGGCAGGCGCAACATTTTTCAAAACAAGCGAACCCGCTCGCGTCTGCTCACCCGCTATGTCGAACAAATCTTTGATCGAAACGGGAATGCCCGCATAAGCAGAGGGGGCTGCACCTGCTTTGCGTAATTGATCCATAGCGCGCGCAGCTATGCGTGCCTGCTCATGCGCGACATGAACAAAGCTTGTGGCTCCTTCACCCGTTGGATCGGCGATGCGCGCAAGACAATCTTCCACCAATTTTTCACTGGTGGTTTTGCCATGCACGAGATCCTGCGCCAAACGGGCGAGTGTTGGCACACTCATGCTTTAGACCGGATCGTAATAGTGTATTTCAAGCAGGATGCAGCCTTTGTCTGAACGGAAGGGGCCATGAAAGGCGCCAGGTGGACGGCAAGCATAAGTGAAAGGTGCATAGCTCTCACCACCTTTTCCTTGCTCGTCATTTCCAACTGTCAGATCGCCGGAGACCAGAAAAACCTCTTCCCAATATTCGTGGACGAAAGGTTTTGTAGTGTAGACCCCCGCATCGAAGCGAAGAAGGCGCGTACGCGATCCTCGCTTATTTTTTTCATCCAGAGCTCCAGACAGAATTTTTTGCTGGATGCCGGAGGGATAGCCCGCTGGCACTTCCCAGCCACTGGTCATATCGAGTGTGTGGAATTCATCGTGTAATTTGTTGATAGCCATTTTTCTGTTCTCACGCGGTCCAGAATTTTGAGAATTGCGTAGCGACGACACTCTCGAAAGAAGGATCATCTTTCAATATGCCGACTTCACGGCTGAATTGATTCATCCCAGAGACAAATTCGGGTGTGATTGCGGCATCATAATAAGGCAGGTCACGTTCAATGAGGCGTTCAATGAGCAGTGCTTCTTGCTCAGGAAAGAGTGCACGCCCGACTTGCGTGGCAAGTGACACATCAGCCTTCAAAGCTTTTTGCGTGGCAACAATGGCACGTACAGCGGCAGCAGCAATCTCGGGTTCTTTCTCGATGATCTCATCGGTAGTCGCAATGCTGGCCATAGTATAATTGAAACAGCCTGTGGGCCCATCGCCGCGTCTGATGTCGAGCACTACTTTGCCAACACCGCGTGTCACTACGACTTCTGTGCCCATTCCATTGGCCCAGAACCCGTCAATTTTGCTCTCTTCAAGAGCTTTGGCCGCGGTGAGGCCGAAATTGACCGGCCCTGTACCGGGCGCAGCACCAGGTACAGGTGCTATTTTGATTTGGTCGCGTTCCAAATCATATCCAGCATTGATCAACAAACGCTGTAAACCCATATTGACCCACGGTGCTGCGCCAATATTGCGACCTTTGACAATATCGAGATTGCCTTTTTGCGGATTGAGATCCGCGCGCATAACTAGAAACCAATACATGCCCTGTGCCTGAGCACAGAGAAGCTTGGCCCCTTTCCATTCAGGAAAAGCTGATAGCGCTGAATGAGCAGAGCCGCCGACAAAATCAATCGTGCCATCACGCAAGGCAGCATAACATTTGTCGACCGGGAAAATGAGTTCCAAATCGACATCAAGCCCTTCTTTCTTGAAGAAGCCCAATTCCACAGCTGCTGCTGCGGGAAAGTAAGAATTGGATATGAGATCTGGAACGGCGAGTTTTAACTTGCGAGTCATTTTAACCCTCGTCGCGTCCAGACAATTCAACCTGCCAAGGGGCTACTTTGCGCTCAATCCAGCCCACAAAAGCATTGAGCATGGTAGCCAGCACCATCAAGACGATCACAGGCACAAACATGCGCGCTGTATCGAAAGCATTTGCTGCATTGATGATAATGGCACCAAGGCCTGAAATGGCGGTGAAGAATTCCGCGATGACCATAGCCACCACACCACGACCAACAGCGAGCTTAATACCGGCCATAATATAGGGAATAGTGGCGGGCAACACGATACGGCGCAGGATGGTGAAGTCTGACGCGACGAAACTCTTGCCGACTTCAATCAATGTCTTGGGAACGGCACGCACACCCAACCACGTGTTGATCACAATCGGGAAGACCGCCATAAGGAAAACAACGCACGCTTTGACTGCGAAGCCCAGTCCCATCCAGAGGACGAGAAGAGGTACGAGCGCAACCAACGGCATGGCGTAGGCACCGGTGATGAAAATGCCGATCGCAGCTTCCAGAAATCTTGAGCGTCCAATGAGAAGTCCGAGAGGCACGCCGATCAAGACGGAGAGCCCGTAACCAACGACAAAAGCTTTGAGGCTTTGTGTCAGCGCAGCCAGCAATTGACCGCTTACTACGAGTTTCCAGAAGGCAACGGCAATGGCTGACGGATAGGAGCCAAAAATTGGATTTATGTCACGGCCAAATATTTCCCATGCCAGAATTAACGAACTGACTGACATGGTCGTGATGACCCATTTGGGTATTTCACGCTTCAGTTTAGGCGCATCTTCAACTGCGGTGGTCGCAGAGATTGTCTCAATCTTGCTCATTAATGCACCGCCTCGGCGCTATGTAGCGCTTTCCAGACTTGATACCGCGCTTCAGCAAATTCAGCTGTACCACGCAAAGCACCCAAATTTCCGCGAGGGCGGGGCAAAGGAACTTGAATCGTTTCCTGGATGGAGCCAGCGCGCATGACAATGATGCGGTCGGCCAGAAGCACGGCTTCATCCAGATCATGGGTCACGAATATAATCGTCTTTTTCGTGCGGGCTTGAATCTCGAGCAATTCGCCTTGCAGTGTCTCGCGCGTTTGTGCATCAAGTGCACCGAAGGGCTCATCCATCAAGAGCACTTCAGGATCGATAGCGAGCGCACGGGCAATACCCACTCGTTGCTTCATGCCCCCTGATAATTGATAGGGACGGCGGTTGGCCGCATCCTTCAAGCCGACAAGATCAAGATAGCGCAGAGCCGTATCGCGTAATTCAGCTCCACGCATACCTTTCATTTCTAGACCGAACATGACGTTTTGCGCAGCAGTCAGCCACGGCAATAGTTCGGCATGTTGGAAGACAAGGCCGCGGTCGTAACCGCAGCCATGCACTTGTTTGCCGCCAACCGTCACACGGCCGCGGCTTGCTGTTTCAAGCCCCATGAGGATGCGAAGCGCTGTTGTCTTGCCACAGCCGCTTGGGCCAATCAGCGTGACAATTTCCGCCTGCTTCACATCAAAATTAACTGACTTCAAAGCCTGCACGGTCTGGATCTGTCCATCGACTTTCAAAGTGAAGGTCTTGGACACATCGCTCATGCTGACTTGGCCAGTGCTTGCCTCAATCATCGGGCTTTGCTCCATAATGCGTTCAGCCCTTAGGACCAGCGAGGGCCAATGCTTTTTCGCGAACACTGCCATCAATGAATTTATCGAGGTCAACCGGCGAAGTCAGCGTCTCTGTTTTTACAAAGAGATCTTTCATCCAGTTAAGCTTCTTGCGGTCGATACTCATTTCTGTATCAACAGCATTGAGCTTGACCACTTCATCAAAGACGAATTCAGCACGCGGATCATCATCCTTGGCGCTCGTCATTTCGCGGGTGAGTTTGACCACAGCGTCGCGATTCTTCAGCGCAAAGCGGTAGGCTTGAATTGAAGAGGCCAAAAACTTTGCAGCATCTTCAGGACGAGAAGAAATCGACTTCGAGCTCATATAGGTGCAGAAGCGTATATAATCTGGTGTTACATCATGAGCGTGCACGAGCAATTTCAAACCCATCTTTTCGGTAACGGGCGTGAATTCGCTGGATGATGCTGCGGCTTGAATCACGCCTGCCATGACGGCGCGGAAGCGGTCGGTGTCAGAGCCCATCTGTGCATATTGCACGTCTTTGCTGTCGAGATTGTTTTTCTCAAGTACAGCGCGCGCGAACAAATCAGGCAAAGCACCAGGAGAGGAAATTCCGAATGTCTTGCCTTTCAATTCAGCAATGGATTTCACATCTGCCTTGGTGAAGATGCCATAGGTGAGGCCCGGCCAATAGCACCCGACAAGGCGAACATCAGCACCCTTTGAAAAAGCGACCATCGGCGCACCGGGGCTGCCTTCATATGAATCGATTTCTCCAGCGATCAATGCTTTGAGTGCGATTGCATCACCTTTGAATTGCATGGATTCAATCTTGATGCCGTTTTTCGCTGCAAAGCCACCTTTTTCAGCCATGAAGACAAAGCCGGCGTCGCTCTTGGCTTCGACCATGCCGTGTTTCCAAACTTTCTGTGCCTGCGCTTCACCCGTGAGTGCGCTCATGCTGGCCAGTACGAAAGTCAATGCGGAAATCTTGTTGATCATTTGCGCCTCCATTTACCTTTCGGCCTAGCCGAAGTGTGGATTATTCCCCTGCAATGCGAATGACATTCAATCGTTATTATCCCTCTAGAACGGATCTTTCACCATCACATCCCACCGATCTCAATGGTGCCAATAGCGGCCTCGATAGCCGCGGTATGGGCGAAAAGTGCTGCATCCTCATCTAGGAATCCAAGCATTTGAATTCCGAGCGGCAATCCGCGCAGGGTGATCAGTGGTAAGGATAGAGTGGGAACACCCAACAAGGATCCCTGCACTGCAAAGATGGGGTTGCCTGTTGATTGGAGCCCAACTGGCGCGACATCGGGCGCGCTTAAAGTGATGCAGCTTTCAGCCTTGTTGGACAGACTTGCATAGGTTGAACGAATTTCTTCACGTCGCAGAATATCATGACGATAATCATCAACGCTCATGGCTTCTGCTTCATGAAGGCGCTCAACCATACCTTCAGACAATTTGCTTTTGTCTTTATCGACATAGGTATTGAGCGGCCAACGCGATTCCCAAGCATTGATGCGGCGCGTGAGGGCGAGTGATTCATGCAAAAGCTTTTCGACGCGAGCGACATCTGCATCATCATCTGCACTGATAATGGTTACGCCAGCTTCTGACAGTCGCGAAATTGCTGTTTCGAGTGCCTCGCGAGCTTCAGCTGTTGCAATGTCCCATCCGGGTGTTTTGAGCAGGGCCAATGTTGTTGGCATATCTGCATCTGGAGGCAGAGGCGGCCCAATAATGCCTGCGTGACCGGGATCGCCTCCCGTACGCTGTACGATCTCAATCGCAACTTGCCAGCAATCTGCCAATGAGGCTGCAATCACGCCCTGTACAGATTGGCTCATATAATCATGACTGCCGCCACGGTTAATGCCACCGAGTGATGGCTTGTAACCATAAGCACCACAATAGCTGGCCGGGCGAAGAATGGAGCCAACGACCTGTGTCCCAAGACCAGCACTGAACATGCCGCAGCCAACACCTGCTGCAGTTCCGCTCGATGATCCACCAGGTGTGCGTGTGTAATCATAAGGGTTGCAGGTAGGGCCTGGCCGTGTTGCTGCAAATTCTGTCGTGACGGTTTTGCCAAGAATGATGGCGCCGGCTTCCCGCAATGCGTGGACAGAAGCAGAATCGTAGCCCGGTGACCAACCTTCATAGAGCTCAGAACCCATTTGGGTTGGCATGTCGGCAGTCTCGATCACGTCTTTGATGCCAATCGGCATGCCATCGATATAGGAAAGAGGCGCGCCTTTGTGCCAACGTTTGGTGCTGGCATCCGCTGCTTTACGCGCAGCGTCGAGCCGCATGGCTGTAAATGCTTTTACTTGTGGCTCACGCGCTTCAATCTCAGCAATGCAACGCTCTAAAAAATCACGCGGTGTGTCTGTTCCATTGGCAAAATTGCCAAGTGCCTGCGCATAAGAGCGGGGTAGGGGCTTTGCCATTAGGCAGCTGCCTCTTCCAAAGTGATGGAAGCAGCGCGCTCTTGCAATGCAATCATCGATGTCCGCAACAGATAGGCACGCGCCTTGACAGGATCAGCAGCAGTCGCAGCTAGATCATCCAGCACTTTCTTGCGCTCTTCTGGTTCACGTGTCTCAAGCTGTTTCTTATTGGCAATGCTTTGCGCCTGAACATATTCGATTGAAACCGTGCGGCGCTGAAGTGAATAAAGATCCATCAGGCGATCAGATGCACCGTTCAAAACCTGAACCAATTTTTCCGCAAGATTGGCTGCATCTTGCAGGCCACCGTTGAGGCCCATGCCACCGATTGAATTGTTCACATGCGCGGAATCGCCTGCAAGCAAGATGCGCCCTTTACGGAAGGTTGCTGCGACGCGCTGATGCACTGTGTAAAGATTTCGGTGAACGATGTCATAAGGCTTCGGATTTGGGAAAAACTTCTGGAAGCGCGCATGCACCTCCTCATCAGTCAGAAGGCTCTCTTCGCTGACATTGGCATCTGCCGGAAAAACCAAGCGCCAGAGGCCAGGCGGTCCATCGGCAGCAACCTTGAAGCAATTGCACCATTCATCGGGATCAGCAAAATAAGAACGCGGGCAATAGCCAAGCTCTTTGTTGAAATCAAAGGTGGTGGTGAGAACGAGAAAACGTTCTGCCCAAGTAAAACCTTCGAAGGGAATATCAGCGCCTTTGCGTATGGTAGAGCGTCCACCGTCAGCGCCAATCAACCAAGCGCCATCAAAAGCTTTAATCCCGGCTTTGGTCTCAACCTGAGCAATGACGCGGTCGGCCGATTGCTCGAATGACGCAACTTTATGGCCGAACAAGACTTCAACATTTGGCATGTTTACCAAACGATCGAGCAAGATTTTAGCAGTCTTAAATTGCTCGCATTGAATGATATAAGGATATTTTGTGTCATTCTTCAGGATGTCGAGATCAAAGGTTGCAACAAGATTTCCTGTCGGACGATCCCAGAATTGAAAGATGGGTGCTGTGAGACCAACGCGCGCCATATCTTCTACAAGACCGGCTTCACCCAAAACTTCAAGCGTTGCGGGATGGGTGGTTGCTGCACGCGGATCGGCTTGCAATTCATCGTTTATGTCAAAAACCGTGACAGGGATTCCCTGACGGCCGAGCAGCAAGGCGCAAAAGAGGCCCACAGGACCACCACCAGCGACGAGAACTCTTTTATCAGACTTCATTTTTTCCTCTTTTACGGCTTAAATGCTTCGCGTCAGATTGTTACGGAATTCTTCGATATGACTGCGCATGGCTTGTTCAGCCCCTCGCGGATCATGATCGCGAATGGAGGCCAAAATGTCTTCATGCTGCTCATGCACATGAGCGTGATGACCGGGTCTATTGAGTGATATGAACCAGAAGCGCAGTGATCGGTCGTGCAATTTTGAAAGCGAATCGGCGAGGACATGATTCTTTGATGCCAATGCCAATACATTATGGAATTCACGATCAAGCAGCATTAGTTGTTCGCTATTGCGCGCCTCAATCCATTGGGAAGCGCGCGTCAAAATATCACTCAGATGATTGATTTCATCCTGTTCAGCGCGTTCAGCCGCCAAGCGGATACCATAAATCTCGTTGATCAACCGCACGTCGACGATTTGCATGATTTCGTCGAGGCTGACGGGTTTAACAATCACACCTTTGCGCGGCATGACTTCCACCATGCCTTCCAACATCAAGCGGTCGATGGCTTGGTGAACAGGTGTGCGGCCAATGCCGAGGGAAGCCGAAACAAAAGCCTCGTTTAAATATTCACCCGGACGAAAAGCGCAGGTGATGATGCGGTGCTTAATGGCTTCATAAGCGGCATCCCGCAAAGAACGCGCGCCCTTGCCTTCGCGCCTGCGCGGATCGCTCACTGGCTGTCCATCGGCAGGAACGCTTTGTTCGTTCATCCAAGCACCGGAAGTTTTGTGAGCCGGTATCCATGGCTGATGGTTCGGTTCGACACCGGGTCGTGAATTTCATATTCAAAGACATCGGCTGGACGAATGCCGCCCTTTGCGGCAAATGTACCGCAAAACATCAGCGCATGATCTTCTAGCGCCGATTTTCCTTCATAGCCTTTGATGAGTTCCAGCGGGTCTTGCATGGAAGTGACAGACCCCTCTTGATAGAGGACACGTGCACCATTCTCTTCGATGTAGGAGCGCATGACGAGTTGATCCCAATGCGGGGCAACATCAGCATAAGACCAAAATTCGGCAGCTATGGGCTTCTCGCACATTTGTTTGGAGACGGTGACATTATAGGTCTCGGCCTTCCGATCCGTATGATCAGAACCAACGCCGACCCAAAGTTCTCCATCAAATTGAGCAAGTACAAATTCGACTTCGCCCGATGATTCCCCACCGATTGTCTCAATATTGCGGTCTGTCGTGATGCGGCTTGCACTTACGCGATAATAGACCGGAGTAGAGGCGGGCCGTGGGACGCCGAGCTCTTCAAGCTCTTTAATATGCTTCTCGAGAGCAGCCTTATCGCGCCCTGTCCAGCCGGCTACAATGGCTTTCTTAAAAGAAAGCTCTTTCTTTTCAATATTTTGGCCCTTGTGAACCGTTACCAGCATATGACCTGCCTGTGGCGAAACTGTGAAATATCACAGTAATCCGCAGATTGGGGCTGTCAACCTGTCATGCACAAAAAATGTGGACCGCTGGCGATTAGGCCAGTTCGATGCGGATAGGAACGTGGTCGGAAGGCTTTTCCCGCGTACGCATGTCTTTATCTATTTCAACAGATTTCAAACGATCCGCAGCCTGGGGTGATAGCAAGAGATGGTCAATGCGGATGCCATTGTTTCTCTGCCAAGCGCCTGCTTGATAATCCCAAAAAGTGTAGAGCCCCGCATCATCACGTACGGAGCGCAACGCGTCGGTGAAACCGAGGTTCAACAGAGTACGGAATTTCTCACGAGTTTGCGGTAGGAACAAAGCATCATTGGCCCAAGCTGCAGGATCATGACAATCGCGCGTTGTGGGGATGACATTATAATCACCTGCCAGAACCAGAGGCTCTTCAAGACGCATCAGATCGCGAGAATGGGCAATCAGACGATCCATCCAAGCTAATTTATAGGTGTATTTTTCTGTACCAACCGGATTGCCATTGGGCAGGTAGATGGAAGCGACACGTATGACGCTGTTCCCATCGGGCACTGTCGCTTCAATATAGCGCGCTTGCACATCACTTTCGTCGCCCGGCAACCCTGTGCGAACCTCGATGGGACGCTTCGAGAGAATGGCAACGCCATTGAAGGTTTTCTGCCCATGCACGGCGACATTATAGCCAGCAGATTCCACTTCGAGACGCGGGAAGGCCTCATCCATGCATTTTAATTCTTGTAGGCATAAAACGTCCGGCTCTACCTCTTTGAGATAGGAGAGGAGATGCTCAAGGCGCTGACGGACTGAATTGACGTTCCAGGTTGCAATTATCATAGTAATCTTGCCTTTCGTCACATCCAACGGCCAATGGACCACATCCATTCATGTGGACGTTCACGAATATTCTTTTCAAGAGCTGCCTGAATACGGCTCGTTGTTTCAAGAATATCGGCGTCGCGATCACCGCTGCGCATGACTTCGATTTCAGAAACTCTGATTTTAAATCGAACGCCCTTCTCACGCATGACATGCGCTATGAAGATAGGTTTGTTCAATGACACAGCAATCATAGCCGGAAATGGATTGGAAGGAGCCGGCTGGCCGAAGAAAGGGACTTTGATTCCGCGATGTTCGCGAAGATCTGCCATTACCGAGAGTGCGCCACCCGCTTTGACATATTTTGTGGCTACAAGTGCAGTGCTGTGTTGTTTTTGAAAGAGACCATCAGGATAGAGCATTGCGCGTTGCTGGCGCACCATCACATCAACAAAAGGGTTTTTGAGGCGCTGATAAATACCTGCGGTTTTGATCCCCATTTTGGTCAAGGGAACGACAGCAATTTCCCAGTTACCTTGATGAGCTGTGCAGGCAATGAAACCCTGGCATTGCGCCAATCTGGCTTGCACAGTGTCAAGATCTTCGACAACGACACGATCTGAGTTGAGGATTTCCTCGAGGCGGAAACTTTCCGCTAAAACACGGCCCATCGTCTCCCAGCTCTGAATAGCTATTGAGGCATGCTCCTCAGCCGACATGTGCGGATAGGCAAGAGAAAGCTGGTTCATGACCCGTTGATGGCGTTTGGAGAGTGGGGCAAACCAGCGGAAAAGGGCGCCTGTCATCGCCGAGGCTGCCTCCATGGGCATCAGGCGTATCAGCCACCCGAAAAGGCGATACAGCACAAATTCAAGGCGATAGCGCAAAGGTTTGCCCGGTTCTTCAATTTGGCGGCGCCTATGCCGCGTGTCATGCCTTTTTGGGTGGGGACCTCTGTGAATGTCAAGTCTGGATGGTTCTGGAAGTGAGGATACATCTCGATAAGGCGGCGATGTTTGGCGCGGTGATTGTTTTGTGGCAATTTCTCAACAACTCGACCTCGTTGCCGGATCTGGAGATGGACCCGGTCAACAGCCACTGAAGGTTTTACTGATGAGCAATTTGTTTGACCGCCTGTCACGCAATATGCCGAACCTGTCGGCACGGGCCATCGAAAATATCGACGGGACGATTTATTCTTACGGCGATCTCTTCGCCCTCTCGGCGCAAATTGCCCATGTGCTTCTCTCACAAGGAGTCAAACCCGGTGATCGTGTCGCGGCACAGGTCGAGAAATCTGTACCCGCGCTTGTGCTTTATTTGGCGACCGTTCGGGCGGGCGCAGTCTATCTGCCGCTCAACACGGCTTATACTTTGGCAGAGCTCGATTATTTTATCGGAGATTCTGAACCTAGTTTGATTGTCTGTGATCCGGCATCGGAACAGGGCATTCAGCAGCTCGCAGATAAAGTGGGCGCAAAAGTTCTTAACATTGATCCGGACGGCAATGGCACTCTTGTTTCCGCTGCCGCGCAGCAACCAAAAGATTTCAAAACCATCGAGCGCAAGGGCGATGATCTCGCGGCCATTCTCTATACATCAGGAACAACAGGTCGCTCCAAAGGCGCAATGTTGACGCATGACAACCTCTATTCCAATGCATCAACGCTAGTTGAATATTGGCGGTTCACATCCCAAGATGTGCTCATTCATGCGCTCCCTATTTATCACACGCATGGTCTGTTTGTGGCCTCGAATGTGACCTTCTTCTCGGGCGCATCGATGATCTTCTTGCCGAAGTTTGATCCTGACAGAATTATGGATTTGATGGCACGCGCCACATGTTTGATGGGCGTGCCCACCTTTTATGTGCGCTTGTTGCAGCACCCAAAACTCAACAAAGACAATGTTAAAAACATGCGGCTTTTCGTGTCCGGCTCCGCGCCTCTTTTGGCCGATACACACCGCGAATGGAGCGCTAAAACAGGCCACGCCATTCTCGAGCGTTATGGCATGACGGAAACCAATATGAACACGTCGAATCCCTATGATGGGGATCGCGTGCCAGGTGCAGTTGGTTACCCTTTGCCGGGCGTCTCAGTCCGTATTGCTGATCCAGAAAGCGCGCAGCTTTTGGCTGCGGAAGAGATCGGCATGATCGAGGTAAAAGGCCCAAATGTCTTCAAAGGCTATTGGCGCATGCCAGAAAAGACAGAGGCTGAATTCAAGCCGGACGGATACTTCATAACAGGTGACCTCGGCAAGATTGATGCGCATGGTTATGTGCATATTGTCGGACGCGGCAAAGACCTCATCATTACTGGTGGATTTAATGTCTATCCGAAAGAGATTGAATCCGAAATTGACGCAATGCCCGGTGTCTTTGAAAGCGCTGTGATTGGTGTTGCGCATCCTGATTTTGGTGAGGGTGTGACGGCAGTAGTTGTACGCACAAAGCCTGAGCAAGTTGATGAGAAGGCTATCATCCAAGCGCTTCAAGATCGCTTGGCGAAATTTAAGCAACCTAAAAAAATCATTTTCATGGATGATTTGCCGCGCAATTCGATGGGCAAGGTCCAGAAAAACGTTCTGCGCGACCAATTTGCCAAGCTCTACACAGGCTGACGTGTGTCGCAGACAAAACATATTCTCGCTGAAATCTGGGCCTCGTTGCGAGGCCCCACAAATCTTCTCAATCATGTGAAGGAGGAGGGGCGAGGTTCGCTGCCTTCGGCCTTCGCTGTAACAGATTTTGCTGCAGCCTCTGTCGCTTCAGCAGGCTTAGCCCTTGCTGAATTCTCTTCCCTGAGCGGCGCACCTATACCTGAAGTGATTATTGATCGACGTTTGTCGTCATTCTGGTTTGCCAAATCGATCCGTCCTATTGGATGGTCTCTCCCACCACAATGGGATCCGATTGCAGGAAATTACCAAGCCCAAGATGGTTTTATTCGCCTACACACAAATGCTGCTCACCATCGCGCAGCTTGTTTGCGTGTTTTAGGGTGTGACGAAAATACAAAATCTGTAAGCGAGGCCGTTATTTCTTGGCAGGCCGAAGCGCTTCAAGAAGCGATTGTGGCAAATGATGGTGTTGCTGCAAAAATGTTGAGTGCAGCTGATTGGGCTAATCACCCGCAGGGCAAGGCTGTTGCAGCAGAACCTCTGGCCAGCTGGCGCGCTATAGCTGGTGATCAATTGCGTGATTTTGGTCGTTCTGGTCGACCTCTTGAGGGACTGCGCGTGCTCGATCTCACGCGCATTCTGGCCGGACCAGTAGCCACACGTTTCTTGACCTCCTATGGCGCAGATGTTTTGCGTATTGATCCTCCCAATTGGGATGAGCCCGCCGTTCTCCCAGAAGTAACGCCTGGTAAAACCCGCGCACGACTTGATTTGACGCAGTCAAAAGACAAGCAAATTTTCAAAAAACTTTTAGCTGAAGCTGATGTGATAGTTCACGGCTATCGTGCGGATGCACTCGAGTTCCTTGGTTTTGGTGAAGCAGTACGACAGACTATCAATCCCCTTCTGATTGACGTTGCGCTGAATGCTTATGGCTGGACTGGACCCTGGGCCAATCGGCGCGGTTTTGATACGATTGTTCAAATGAGTGCAGGGCTAGCGCATGCTGAAATGCAAAATGCCAACACTGCAACACCACAACAATTACCTGTGCAGGCACTTGATTACGCAACCGGTCATATGATGGCTGCGGCTGTCATCCGTGCCTTGAGCGAAGCCCGACGTGGGGCTCGCTCACATATTCAGTTTTCACTGGCACGCACAGCAGCTTTACTTACGCAATATCCACATACTGACCAAGAGATTCTGACGCCAGAGAATGACCATGATCAGAAAGATGAAATCGAAGATACATATTGGGGACAGGCGCGTCGTCTAAAGTCGCCGCTCAACATCCAAGGGGTTGAGTTTGGCTTTACCCGTCCTGCAGGCTTGCTGGGTAGCGATACAGCTGCTTTTTCTCAGTCGTAAATATCGTTATGACTTCATGCTCCAGATCGCTTATCTAGAATCTTAATGATAAGTTAATATAGGTGGATGCTTAATAGTGCATCCCAATGATGGAAGTCATGCAGACGATTCGCTCAAATATGTTTGCCGTTCTTTGGACACTTTGGACCGCTGTTTTCGGTCTCGTCTTGATTGGCGTGATTGTGCTTGGCTTGCAACCAAAGATGGTACGCTCCTGCACGCGGCTTTGGGCTCGCGGCGTTATTTTTCTGTTGAAATGGATTGTGGGCATTACCCATCAAATTGAGGGTTTGGACAATCTGCCATCTGAACCCTGTTTAATTGTGTCGAACCATCAATCAGCTTGGGAGACGATTACCTATCTTCTCTTCTTTCCGGAAGTTGCGATCATCACAAAGATTGAGCTTCTGAAAATTCCGATTTTTGGTGCCTTTTTGAAACGCTCTCCGATGATCGCCATTGATCGGGACGCTGGAACAAAAGCTCTTCGCCAGATGGTTGAAGAAGGCCAGCTAGCTTTGGAGCAGGGTCGCAGCATTCTGATTTTTCCAGAGGGCACGCGCCAAGCTCCCGACACGCCGATTGAGTTCAAGCGCGGCGTTGAATTGCTATACAGCAAGCTCAATGCGCCTTTGTTGCCCGTCGCTATGAATTCTGGTCTCTTCTGGTTGCCCGGCAATCAAACCAAGCGCGCGGGTGTGATCCGCGTTTCTATCCTGCCATCTGTTTCTGCTGGACAAAAGCCACAGGAAGCTATCAAGGCCGCCGAACAACAGGTTCAGGCGGCCTTGGACAAAATCACTTAGACCAGTTTGAATTTCGGGATCGAAATGTCCTCGTCATAATCATCGAAAACGACTTCGACACGCATTTCGCATTTCACCTGATCATGAGTGACGCCCATAATGTTGCTTAGCAGGCGTGGGCCCTCATCGAGCTCGATCAGAGTGACGACATAAGGCACATCATTGGTAAATGCCGGACGATAGACGCGGTGGAATGTGACGAAGGAAAAGATTTTTCCTTTGCCCGTAACATTCTGAAACGAGAAATTCGCCGACAAACAATGCGGACAAGTGCGCGAAGGCGGAAACCAGAATTTCTGGCAATCTTCGCATTTTGGCAAAGCCAAACGATGTTCACGCGCCGCTTGCCAATAGGGCAAAGATTCTGGAGCAGGGCGGGGCTTGGGTTTTGGAACAAGATCGCTCATTATGCGCGCCCCAGAATGAGAGTGGAATGACAGACCTGATTGCCGCCATGACCGGAAATCAGAGCAATGTCTGCACCTTTGACTTGTCGATTTTCAGTATAGAGATGACGCAATTGGCGCACACCCTCGACAATTTGCAACATACCCTCGCAATGGGCTTCAGATAGTTGTCCGCCCGACGTGTTGCACGGCAGAGCGCCACCCAAGCGCAAGGCACCTGACGAAACGAAAGCCCCGCCTTCGCCCTTTTTGCAGAAGCCGTAATCTTCCAATTGCGTGAGCACCATATAGGTGAAGCAATCGTAGATTTGCGCTGTGTCTACATCCTTCGGCCCAAGGCCCGCCATGGCATAAGCTGCTTCGCCAGCCTGTTTGGCAGCTGTGACAACCATATTGTCATCGGCAAACCAACCGCGCGTATTATTTTGGAAACCGAAACCCTTGATCATGACGGGCGGCTTCTTCAAATCCTTGGCCCGTGCGGCACTGGTGACAATCACAGCGCCGGCTGCGTCTGAACGCAAGCTACAATCGTAAATGCCGAAGGGCGCCACGATCAGTCGACCAGCATGATAGTCCTCAATGCTCAGCGGCTTCTTCATCGAAGCATCGGGATTGCGCAATGCATGTTCGCGGAAGGCTACGGCGATTTCACCGAAATCATCACGTGTCGTGCCGTAAAGATGCATATGACGCGTCGCACCAAATGCGTGGGCAGCGGTCGCGCCAAAATAGCCATATTCGGGACCAAACTCGCGTGCGAGCATGGATTCAGGACGCGTCTCATTTCTTACACGTGCTTCTTCGCTCGCATGAGTGCGAGACCAGGTATCGCGACCAAAGCCGCAGACAATTGTATTGGCGAGGCCGAAGCGAATGGCCATGACGGCGAGCGCCACAGACATGATTTGGCTGGCACCACCATTGGTGAGCGTTGTGGAGAAGCGCGCATTAATGCCAAGCCGTTCCGCCAGTAATTGATGGTGCGAATAGGATTCATCCGGCCCACGACACAAAACGCCGTCGATATCGCTGGCCTTCAGGCCCGCATCATCAAGCGCATTGCGGATGGCATCCATGAGAAGGTCGAGGCTGGAAACGCCGGGTACTTTGCCGAGCTTGCTCGTCGCCGTGCCGACAATGGCGCATGTGTCACGCAATTCACGTGATGGTGTGATGGCATTGATCATATCAAACCTTATTGCACGAGATCGCGGACGCGTTGGGCAAGGGCAGGCGGAGCTGTGTAGACCTTGTCCAGCAATTCATTGATGCGCGCCCCACTGACGGGATCAATTTCCGCACCCTGTTTGGCTGCTTCTTCAATGAAATCTTTATCCACCATGGTTTTGTCGAAAGCTGTTCTCAGAACAGCCACTCGATCCTTGGGCACTTCCGGTGGAAGGACAAAGGGGCGACCCATGACTTGTTCGACAAAGGCAATTTCGAAGATCGATCGCGTGGTTTCATCTTGCGCGAGTTCTAGGGCTGTGGGCACGTTGGGATAATCTTTGTCGCGCTCCATACCAAGCTGCATGATTATCGCGACCTGACCAGCCTTTTCCCACGGACGATAACGGGCGCGGAAATTGGCTGATGTGCCACCTGAAACATGACCATCCACTTCAGTGCGTTCAATCGCCATGAGCGCTGCCTGCGACCCGTCATAACCTTCGATCACACGGATCTTCGTTCCAAAAAGTGCGTTCAACAGACGAGGATAGATAGAGCTCGGCGAATTGCGTGATGTAGAAGAAACAGTGGTTTCGCGTTGCTTGAGACCATTAATATCAAGCGCGCCTGTGGCTGTTCGCATCAAGAAGAAGCCGATCTCCTGCTGTGTCGACCCCAGCCAGATGAATTTGCGCGCATCAAATTGCGCGTTTGAATTGTCGGGATGGTAGAATTTGGCAAGGCCTGTGTTGCGCTGAAGGCCTCCGACCACTGACCCGTCACGCGGCGCAACAGAATAGAGATAATTGGCAGCTTTGATCCCCTCTGCGCCTGGCATGTTTTGTACGATCATGCTGGGCTCACCCGGCAGATATTTCGGCATGTGGCGTGACAGAAGGCGCGCATATTGATCATACCCACCGCCAACCGAGGCGGATGTGATCAGGGTCATTTTGCGACCTTTGTAAAAATCAGACGGAGATTGTGCATGTGCCTGTGCGAGGGACATGCATAAAGCCAGAAAAGCGAAGCCTGTTCTCTTCATCATGTCACGCTCCTTTTGCACGCAAAGGTGTGAGAATTTCGTCATTATGTTCACCCAGTTCTGGTGAACAGGTGCGAACCGACGTCGGCGTAACCGACATACGCACGCCATTGCGGACATAGCCGACCTGACCAAGTTTTGGATGGGGCACATCGACACGCATTTTCAAATGTTGAACTTGCGGATCGGAAAAAACATCATCCAATGTGTTGAGCGGTGCTGAAGGCACATCGCGATCGAGCAGTTTTTGCAACCAGAAAGCTCTCGTTTCGCCCTTGAAAACATTAGACAAGAGTTCGTTGAGCGCGTCATAGTTTTTGGCGCGCGTTTCTTTTGTTTTGAAACGCGGATCATCCGCCCATTCAGGATGACCGGCAACTTCTGTCAGGCCAATCCAGAATTTTGATGGCGATGAGAGATGGACAATGAAGGCTTTGCCATCACTCGCGGTAAAAGCATAGACCTGCGCTTGATGCGTACGGGTCGCGCGACCTGGCACTTTGCCATTCTCGAAAAAACGCGCTGCATTTTCGCCGCAGAAGGACAGTGTCGATTCCAGCAGTGAGGTTTCAACACGTTGTCCGCGACCTATGCGACCGCGTGCAATCAAAGCTGCCATAATTCCGTTGGCTGCATTCATGCCGCCCAAATGGTCAGAGAGTGAAATGCCCATCGGCTTGGGATTGGCCACATCGGTGAGCAGGCTCAGGAGACCGCTCGCGGCTTGTCCGACTGTGTCGTAGCCCGGTCGCATGGCATAGGGGCCGTCCGACCCAAAGCCCGTGATCGAACACCAGATTAACCCAGGATTTTTTTCGGTGAACAAATCATAGCCAAGACCAAGACGATCCATTGTGCCGACGCGGAAATTTTCAATCACGACATCAGCCGAGAGGATCAGCGCGTGCGCATCTGCCTTGCCTTGTTCGCTCTTCAAATCCAGCGTGACGCTCTTCTTGTTGCGATTAACTGAGCCGAACGTCGGCGAATATTCGACGCGGCCCCAGCCACGGAAAGGATCGCCCTTTGTGGGTTCTTCAACTTTGATGATATCCGCGCCCATATCGCCCAGCAGCATGCCGGCATAGGGGCCAGAAACGTAATTGGCGAATTCGATCACGCGAATTCCGTCCAGCGCTCCCGTCATTTCTCCTCCCATGGCGCCTCGTGAAGCGGGCTGCCTTTGGTCTCTATTCTAGTCACCCATGGCTTTGCCGCAAGCGATTTGGGGGCAATAAAGGCCGCGGAGTTTTTGATCTCGTTTAAAATTGTCAGCCCAAAGCGGTTTTGACTTCCGAGCGCTCTTGTTCCCTTGGGATGACCGCAGCACCTGAGGCATAGACGGATGCATCGCCATAGGTTGATCGACGGCTGCGGAACATAGGTGAAGAGAGAGATCCTAGCTCAACGCCGATCAATCGGGCTGGGGCAGCACCCGCATTGAAATGCTGGTGAAACTGCATGCCCTTCGACCCGAACAGCATTCCGTGGCGCCAATCAATGCGGCGGATGTCGCTTGTTTGGTTGGAGAAGGAGAGGCTGAAGCCTTGCCCATCAACGCCCAGAATATGACGCCCCTGCATCTGACGCCGCGCAAGGGTCGATGAATTCGCGCCAATTGTGGTGAGATCAACACCGACAGACAGATCAGCCAGCGCCAACGGCATCAGCTCGTCAGCTGAAACAGGTGCCTGCATGGGATCGACAACAAGACCTGCATCAACCGCACGTTTCTGCCGACCATGAAGCGGTGATGTATTGCCAAAAAGAAAAGCTTCGTTGCGATACAGGCCCATCAAATAGCGGAAGTCGCTGAGCGCCACAAAGCGCGCACCTGAAGACCCAGCTTTATGGCGGGCTGTCGCATTGATCGGCACAGCAAATAGTTTCTTCTCGCCCCATTCGATCGTGATCTCATGTCCGTCTGAGAGGGTGATCTGTGTTTCTCCATTGCCGGAGAGCACATAAAAAACATCTTCATAAGTGTGATGGACAGGCGCCGATGACTGGCCTGCTTCCAGCGCGAAGAGAAAGGCGGTGAGATAGTCACAGCGTCCGTCAATATGGCAGACGGCGCCTTTCATCCCAAAGCGCGCCCATGGCTTCACATCGAGTGCTAAGAGATCGAGTGCGGGCCCTTCATGAATGGTGGCGCCTTCGGCCTTCACCCAATTCAAATAGGGATCGACCATAAATTTGCTGTCGAGGTCGGGGTGCATGGTCTCGTTCATTTCTTTGCCCCCGCAAACTGGGTCTCGTCGATAAATGGCCCCATGCGCGATTCAACGCCATGTTTGGCTATTTCATCGAGCCATATGCCATGCACGCGCGGATCCTGATCCTGATATTCGACCTGCGCGCCGCCTTCCTTCACATCCTTGTCGACGCCAACCGTCCAGATATCGCGCTTCATCTGCAGAAGAGGATAACGCACCGTGCCGATTTGGAGTGCCAGATAGCGGGAAGGGTGGTTTGAAATGTTGAAATGCTGGTGGAACATGGAATCAGGCGGGCAATAGACGCAGCCATGTTCCCAATCAACGCGGGTGAATTCCTGATCATCTTCATGCCAGAGCAGGGAATAGCCCTGACCCGTGACCGCGAAGACGCAGACGCCATCGAAATGGCGGTGCCCTTTCTTGTAAGTACCAACTGGCATTTCGGATGAATGCGCACCTATCGTGTTTTCGGTCAGCATGAAGCGCAGATTGGAGCCACCGGCCCCACGCTGCGACCATTGTTTCAATTCAAAAGCTGAGAGATCGGGAACGAAATTTGTTTCCCATTGATGGCGGCCGGGTGAAATAGAGATGAATTCACCGTCACCGACAAAATAATCAGGCTTGCCAGCACGCTCACTAAACGGAACAGGGCAATTGAATATGAAATCTTCATCCCGGAAACAATTCATGGTGAAAACCATGTTGTTGACCGAAGCAAAGCGCGCTGGTTCACGACCGGAACTGTTAAAATGCTGATGCGTGGCGTTGAGCGGAATTGAAAAAAGGCTTTTTGGGCCCCATTCGAAGAAATGTTTGCGACCGTCTTCGAGTGTCACGGATGTGGATCCGTGTCCGGAGATGACATAAATGACCTCTTCGCAAATATGCTTCAGCGGAGCAGATTTTGCCCCGGGTGGAAGCTCGAAAGCGAAGATAGAGATATAATCATCCCGGCCTTTAAGATGGCAGAAGGCGCCGTTCATCCCGTAACGTGCCCAGGGTGCGACAGGCACTGTGCGGATGTCGATGCCGAAATCTTCTATGATCGGCACGCCCTGTTTATGCACCCATTCAAGATAGGCATCGGGCAGTGGGGCTCTTGCGGCCATATTCTTCTCCCGTCGGGCGGTCTTGTTTTCGGGCGCCCGGTTTTTCCTATTGCATCAGCGCCTTGGGCGCAGGTCAAGGTTTGTAAATAAATTGACCCCAACCCAAGCAGGCATGACCCCGCGTGAACGGCATGGGTCAAGCTGCTAATACCTAAATCATTACAAAAATAGGGTTGGGAACAAACCGGATCACCCTGAACCGGCCTGGGTCATTGTCTCCAAATAGGCTTACCAAGATAAATTGTGCGCTTTGTCGTGAGCCCGCCTGCGGCTGCACCCACAGTGGCCTGCCCCCTGAAAAGTGGTCCTCCCTGATGTATGGCTTATAAGCCTTGAGGAGGAATACGCATGGCTAGGAAAAGGCA
>Ga0209400_1000546_pt1 | contig 32703 bp, 31 predicted proteins | sample M_130807_EF_Meta_FD_187313 | JGI IMG/M metagenome (GOLD analysis project Ga0209400, IMG submission 187313) | Freshwater microbial communities from Lake Montjoie, Canada to study carbon cycling - M_130807_EF_MetaG (SPAdes) (version 2) | ecosystem: Environmental > Aquatic > Freshwater > Lake... | reverse complement strand
AAAAACATACCTGAGGCAAACCAAGAAAAATATGCAAAAGAAAAATCTAGTCCAATTTTATATAAGATACTGAAAGCATATGTATTAGGAAAATAAATATTTAAATATTTTGATATGACGTAAAATAAATAGAATAGCCCAATAAAATATTTAACTTTGCCGGCAAAGAATTTACTTAAAATGGCTGCAATGAAATAAAATTTTACCTCTACATACAAACTCCAAAATACTCCGCTTAGGCCAACTAGACTGATTTTAAGATAATATTTGATTAAATAAGGATCAATAAAAAAAAGACCTGGAATAAAATCATATAGAGTTATTTGGTGCCCCCATCCTTTAAAACCAAAAATGAAATAAAAAAAATAAATAATTAAAGAAGCAAAAAACATGGATGGGAACAATCTTTTCCATCTATTTTTATAAAATAAAATGACTGAATTTGAATTATATAAACTTTTTGCTATTACAAAACCTGAAATTAAAAAAAATAAATTTACTCCCAATGAACCAAATGAAGAAATATAGAAAAGTGGGGTATATTTTTGGCTGTAATAATAGTTCAGTGAATACACATAAAATATGTGAAAAAAAACTATTGCTAATATTGACAAGCCTCTTAAACCATCTATGTTTTCTAATCTTTCCTTCATTTTAAATTATAAGAATGCAACATTCTTGGGCTCTATTTTTAATAGGTTAAATTCTTTTGCGTAAACAAATTTACAAATTTTTATAATTAAAATTTAAATTATAAGATAATATTAGAAAATATAATAAATTGTTAACTAATAATTATTCTTTGTTAATTATTAATATAATATTTGAAGTCATCAACCATGTTTTGTGCATTAATATTTTGTAATTTGCAATATTAAGCTTTGAACATATCTCATGAATATCTTTAATGGATAATAAGTTCAGATTACTTTCTTTACTATAAAAATTTAAACCTATTATTTTTAATAAATACCTATGCAAATTTTTTGGTAGCATATGTAAGATTGGTAATTTAGTATGGAAATCAAATAAAAAAAATCTATATGGTGTCTGTATAAAGACATATTTTTTAGATACTCTAAAACATTCTGATATAAAATTTGTTTGATTTTGAAAATGGCCAACATGTTCAATTGTTGCATTGGAATGTACAATATCAAAAAAATTAGATTTAAATTTCATTTTTCTGCCGTCGCCTACGTACATTGAAATCATAGGGTATTTTTTTTTAAATTTTTTGAGTGAAGTATTTGATAAACATGAAATATTTTTTTTGTATATATACTTATGAACAAAAACATTTTCATAATTATAAATTAAGTCAACGCTTCCGACATCTAGAATTTTAGAATTTGAATTAAAATTAATATGTTGCTTAAAAATATAAAAAAATTTTTTTCTGCTTTTTTTTATTAAATTATTAACAAAACTATTTCCAAATAAAATTTTTTTTGAATAGTTTTTTTTCTCAATTAAATTCATAAATTATACTATTATATCAAAACTATATCGTGTAGTAATATTTAATGCAGATGATACAACTTTTTTATTCCTGTATTTTAACTAATTTCACTTATATTTTTTTAGGAAAAATATTCTTAAAAATCGATAACAACCAATGGCAAAAAATTGCAGAAAGCGCAATATTTGGAACGATATTCGTTTCATTTTTTTCCTTATTGCTTAACTTTTTCTTTCCTCTAGATCAAAATATAAACTCTATTTATTTACTGGTAATAACTATTTTATTTTTTTTACAAAAAATAAAAATAAATAAAAAAGAATTTTATTTTTTAATTTTTTCTTCTATTTTAACTTTTTCTCTTATAGCTTTTAGTAATATAAATCGTCCGGACGCAGGTCTTTATCATTTGCCTTTTACACAAATTCTAAATGAGTACAAAATAATTTTAGGCCTTAGTAATTTTCATTCAAGATTTGGGCATATTTCAATTATGCAATATCTATCTGCCAGTAATTTCAACTATATTAAAGGTGTAAATGGAGTCTTAATCCCGGCGGCAAGCATAGCATCATTTATTTATATTTATTTTAGTAACCAAATAATAATCGCATCTCGAAACTCGAAAAAAATAAATAGTAATACTTTTTTTTGTTTATTTGTTTCATTTTATATTATTTATAAGATTATCAATTACACAAATTTTGGTAATGACGATATTGCGCATCTTTTACTATTTTATCTCTGTTCTCAATTTTTATTATTTGAAAGTAAAATTCAAGAAATTCAAAAAATAATAATATTATGTATTTACATATTTTTACAAAAAATTACTTTAGTGTTGTGTTTTGTTTTTCCTATTTATTTAATTTTTATTAATAAATTTAAATTAAAAAAAATAAAAATATTATTTGCTTCTTTTTTTTTATTTTTGTGGATAATTAAAAATATTCTAATCTCTAGTTGCTTAATATATCCAATAAAACAGACATGTATAAAAAATCTTGCCTGGAATAATCAAAAGCAAATAGAAATGGCTTCCATTGAAATAGAAGCCTGGGCAAAGGGGTGGCCAGAAAACAAAAATCCAGAATTAACTCAAGGAGAATTTATTAAAAATTTAACATGGTTAAAATCATGGAAAAAACATTTTGCTCAAATATCTAGTATTTTGCTAATCTATATAATTTTTCTATTTATTTTAATTATAATAATAAACTACAGGACCAAACAGCAAACTTTGCATAAAATATCTAAACGCTTATCAATATTATTTTTTATCTCATTATTAGGAATTTTATTTTTTTTTATAAAATTTCCACTCTACAGGCAGGGATATTCTTATATAGTAATATTATTTTGCTGCAGTGCGATTTTTTTTATAAAAAAATACAATATAAAAAAACTTCAAAAAATTTTTTTTATTTCTTTTTATTTTTTTTACATTGTGTTTTTTGCAAAACAATTACATAGATATTTAAATTACTATGACAGCAGGTCTTTGTGGCCTAACATATATAGTCTTGGATCTAAAATTGAAAAAAATAAGGTAGAGCAAGTAAAATTAATAAATGGCCTTATTGTTTATCAAAGCAAAACTGAATGTATGTATATAAAATCTCCATGTACGCATCTTGATATCAGTTATATTGAAGATAAGACGATACTTTCTTATACTTCGATAGTTAACAAAAATTAAATAATTTATTTTATTTTATAATTTTGCAAATAATAATTTGATATATTACAAAAAAAATATGATAAAATTTGATCTTTTTTCCCTCCGCATGGGTTCTTCCATTATAATTAATGGGAACCTCGAAAAATTTACCACCACTCTTAACCAAGTTTGATAAAATTTCTGCCTGTTGTTCAAATCCACTAGTCTTTATTTTTTTAATGTCTAACTTATTTTTTCTGAACATAATATAGCAAGTATATATGTCCGTAAAAGTAGTGTTGTTTAAAATATTAAATAAAAATGTTATTAAGAAGTTACCAGCTCTATTAAAAAAATAATGACTTCTACTGTAATTCTTATAATTAAATCTCGAACCAATAATTAAGTCCACATCCTTTATTTTATCTATCAATTTAATAAAATCCAAATAATCGCTTGGATCATACTCGTCATCTGCATCCTGAAATAAAATAAATTCTCCTTCGGCATTAGCTATTCCGATTTTAACAGCCGCTCCTTTTCCTAAGTTTTTTTGATTCTTATAAATTTTTTTGTAAAGATCTTTATTATTATTTAACAAAGCTTCTGTTGAATCATTTGAATTATCATTAACTACTATAATTTCATAATCTCCTATGGTTGAAAAAACTTTATTTAAATTTTTTAAAGTATAGATGATAGTTTTTTCTTCATTATAAACTGGAACTACGATTGAAAATCTCATTTTTTTGTTTACTTATAATTTATTTAAAGAATATAACAATTATTATGAATATTATAAATAAAACAGAAAAAACACTTTCTATTTTATTCTGTCTTTTACCAATTTTTTTAATAACTGGAAGCTTTTTGCCAGATTTGACAGCGAGTCTAATGGCAATTTTTTGTCTAATTTATTATTTTAAGTACGAGAATTTATATAAAAATTTTTTTTATATACTGTTCGTATTCTTTTATCTTTCTGCAGTAATAAACAGTTTTTTTTTTGATTATTATTTAGTTAGCTTAGGGTCTTCGCTACCATATATTCGTTTTTTATTTTTTTCACTTATAATTTATATTCTTTTAAAAAAAAATCCTAATTTAGTAAAATATTTTTTTTATTCAACAGTCGTCGCTCTAGTGCTAATTTTAATAACTAGCCTTTTTGAATTTTTAAAAATTAAATTAGAGTTCTTTGACTCATACAATCAAATAACAGATAAAAGCACGGAAAATCAATACGTCAGAGATCTTATTAATGGAACTAAAAGAAGGATTACAGGAATTTTTGGGCAAGAAGAAATAATGGGCGGCTACCTTCTGAGAATACTTCCTTTCTATTTTGGATTGTTGATTATTTTTTTTAAAAAAAAAGAAACTAAATTAAAAATATTAATTTTTTTTTCTAACGTTATTTTTGGGTTTTTTATTTTAATTTCTGGCGATCGAGCCCCGCTAATTTTATTTATTTTTCACTTAACACTGCAGTTTTTATTTATTTCGTCTTTAAGAAAAGTTCTTATTTTTTCTTTAATTTTTTTTATTTTATCTAGTTCTTTATTAATTTATAAAGATCCAGTATTAAAAAGTAGAATAATAGACAGCACGTTATCAAGTATAAAAGGTGATTACTCTCCAGATTCAAAGCCAAAAATTTTATCATATGAACATCAGGGGCATTTTATAGGAGCAATAGAAATTGCAAAAAAATTTCCATTATTTGGATCGGGATTTAAGGGATTTAGAAACCAATGCTGGAATATTGCTAAAGCTAATAAAAGTATTGTGTGCACCACACATCCACACAACATATATCTTCATGTATTGTCAGAAACTGGAATTCTTGGGGTCTTGTGTTTGTCAATATGTTTTTTCTATATTTTTTATCTACTAATAAAAAATTTATATTTTGAAATTTTTTATAAAAGAAAAAAATTTAATGATGAAACTTTAGTATTTCTTATATCAACTTTTATAATATTGTGGCCATTAACAACATCTGGAAGTTTCCAATCGAACTATCTTTCGGTTTTTTTTTACTTAAATGTAGGTTTTTTGATTTATCTATTGAAAAAAGATGCTTAGAATATTTTTTTTATTTTTTTTAGTTCTTATTATTTTAGAAATAATACTAAATTCAATAAGTCCATCTGTATATGAAAGTGACAAAACTTTAGGATGGAAGTTAAAAAAAAATTTTTCTCACCAGTTTAAAAGGCAAAGCTTAAAAAAAAAGGATTATATAGCAAATTTTTTTACAAATGAGCAAGGGATGATTGAATATAATAATATCAATTCACCCGATAAAATAATTTTGGTTGTTGGTGACTCATTTTCTACAGATCCTAATATTGGTAATGAAAATTTTTGGTACACTGTTATGAAAAAAAAATTAGAAAAAGAACTAGATATTAAAATTAATATCTTTGCATCGGGGGGTGGAGGGTATGGAACAACGCAAGAATACTTAATTTTTACAAACGCCATCCAAAAAATTAAGCCGGATATTATAATTCTTCAATTCTGTATAAATGACTTTGAGAACAATATCTTAGCATGGGAAAAAAAAAATTATAGATTTACTCAATACTTAAGAAGACCCTATTTAGACAACAATGGAAATGTTTATAAAGAAAAAAATTTCTTAGACCTTGTTCCAAATTTTATAAGTAATAGCAGAATATTTAATATTCTTTTGTCCCGACTTGGTAACCTTCTTTCAAACTTATATCCCTTAGATTTGAATTCAGAAGAAATGAAAAATATTAAAGATGCTTCAATTAAAATAACAAAAACAAATTTAGAAAAAATTTATTTTTTGGATGATAAAATTAAAAAAATAATTGTAAATTGTAAAGAACCCGAAGCTGAGCCAGAAATATTTTGGAAAAAAATATCTAAAGAAATAGGCTTTGAAATTTTGGTTAACAACACAATAGACATCAAAAAAGCTATATATAAAGGCAAAGATATTTATAGTAGCGATGGTGGTCACTATAATATTATTGGTAACGAAATTTTTGGTTTATCAGTTGCAAATGAAATAATAGCAAAAAAAATATTATCGAAGTGATATTTTTTTATTTTTAATAACTTCCAAATAAAATATAGAGAGAAAAAAATAAAGCATATCAATTCCCCAAATTGTAAAGCTTTTTTCAACTACGGCTCTTAATAAAAAAACAATTATTAAAAAAAAGCAAAAAATAAAAAAATTATTTTTATAGAATTTTTGAAACATCTGTATGACTGATAGAAAAAGATATAAAATAAATAAAATAAATAAAATAAATAAAAAAACACCGCCAGTTAAAATGAGATTAAGGTAACCATTGGCTATATCTTTATAATAGTCGAATTTTTTATCAATGTTAAGGAGATATCTATCAAACTCTGGTCCGCCGCCAGTAAAAATAAGTAATTTATTATTTTTTAAATAATCTATGGAGAGCGAAATTAGCTCAAATCTTCCAGACGTATAAATATTAACTTTATTATCATATGAAAAATTTTCTGCTTTAATAATTAAATTGCTATCTAAATTGAGAATTCTATCAGGTATTCTAGTAAGATGAGTATTAGGCAAGATACCTTGAGTTTGAATTTTATTATAAAATAAGTTTAAAAAAAAAGAATTATTCACTTTATAATAAAGAGAATTATTTTTATAATTATAAATATGATTATTTATTATTTTAGCGAATATTATACTTAAAAATATCAATAAAAAACAAAACAATAAATTTTTTAAAAATTTTATTTTACTTTTTTTTTCATAATTTAAAAAAGAATAAATAACTAAAATTACTATAAGTGAAGTATAAGAAAATCTACTTTGATAATAATAAATAATTGTTGCAAGTAGAAAAAGAAGAAGATATCTCAAAAAGATTAACAGTCTAAAAGAAAGATTTCTTCCAAAGCATAATACAAAAATAAAAAATACTAAAAAAGATCTACTAATTCCATTACTATTAAAAACAACTGTTTTTACTGCACCAAAAAAATTAAAATCGAATTGATATCCACCATAAGCATATTGACTGGGATATCCAATAAAAATAAAAAAAGTTTTAAAAAAAAAAAAAATTGTCAATAATAAGTGCGAAATAAACAATAAAAGAAGAATTATTTTAAAAATTTCAGTTTTTTTTTTTAAATTGAAATAATTAAAAAAAAAAAAAAAATAAAAAAAAAAAAAAAAATAATTAAATATGAACAAATAAATAATTAAAAAATGAAATCCACCAAAAAAATCATAACGATAATTAAAATATTTAGCATATGTCAAACCAATGAGTTGAAAAGAAAAAAATAAAAAAGTAAAAATTATCGTATAATTAAAAAAAATGATTTTATTTTTGAGAAATATTAAATTCAAAAATAAAAATAAAAATAGAAGTATGTGAGGAAAAATTTCTCTAATTTCCAAAAAATTGTCTGCACGAAAATAGTTTTTTTTAAAAAAAATTCCAGAATTCGAGTCTAGTGATAGAAATAATAAAATAATTGGTAGCGAAAACAAAATACCGGTAATCAATATTTTTTGTTTTTCATTAATTTTAAATTGCATTTACTTTATATTAGTTGTATTTTTAAATCTAATAACCCCTTGTATTTACTTATGTATTTATGTTATTTTTTTTTTTAATTTTTATAAATTTACTTATTTTTAAAAACTTAAAAAAAATATCTAATTTTTTTTTTATATACGATATTCCTAATAAACGAAAGATACATAAAATCAAAACTCCTTTAATAGGTGGGATTATATTTTATTTTAACTTAATTGTTATTCAATTAGTCTTCATAATTTTTAGTGATAAACAACTTTTTTTTTCAATTTTCACTCTAAAAACATTGATTATATTTAATTTTTTTTTATTTTTATTTTTTATAATCGGATTACTTGACGATAAATTTTCTCTAAACCACTATCTTAAATTATTCTTTACTGCATCAATTGTATATGCATTTATATATTTTGATCCTGAAATAAAAATTGAAAAACTATTTTTTGAGTATAAAGATTTTAGTATAAATCTTGGAAATTATTCAATTTTTTTTACAATATTATCATTTACGCTCTTTCTTAATGCAGCAAATATGTTTGATGGGATAAATTTACAGTCGTCTTTATTTTTTACTTTTTGTTTAACTATTTTAATGTTTAAGAATGCAGAGAATTTTTACATATTTTATTTAATTATACCTTTGATATTTATAATGTTCTTTAATTATAATGGAAAAATTTTTCTTGGAAATAACGGTGTTTTCATTCTGTCTTTTTTGTTGTCCACCTTTTTTATCAAAAACTATAATCAACTTCACTCTTTCACCTCTGATGAAATTTTTTTAATAATGTTAATTCCAGGTCTGGATATGTTTAGATTATTTTTACAAAGATTATTCAATAAAAAAAATCCCTTTAAAGCTGATCGAAATCATATTCACCATTTATTCATAAAAATTTTTTCTATACCAAAAACAAACATATTAGTTACCTCTGCTATAATATTAAGTTATTTAATTGGTTCTATTACTCATTATATATTAGGTATTATTTTAGCTTTTTTTTTGTATTTGCTATCTTTAGTTTATTTAAAAACTAAAAAATGATTTTTTTTGCACTTACTTCATACATATTAATAATCATATTTGCTTGTATCGGAGGCTATTATTCTAAAAAATTATCGATAAGAAATTCTTTTTTTTATAATATCATTTCTGGTTTATTAATTTATTCAATTATTAACATATTCATCAATTTTTTTACTTCACTTCATTCCATAACTTATTATCTAGTTATTTTATTAGTTGTAATTTTTTCTTTAAAAGAAATAAAATTAATAAAATATAATGACTTTTTATATTCTTTTATACTTTGTTTATTTTCAAGTCTGATATCGTACAAAATGCAACCTGGTTATGACGCAGGACTATATCACTTTCCATTTCAAAGTTGGATTTCTAGTGAAAAAATTGCATTTGGATTAAATAATTTAAATCATAGATTTTCTATCACTTCTATCTATAGTTATTGGAGCGCACCACTTTGGATAGGGGCATCACCTATTATGCTCATTACATTACAAGTTAGTATTTATGCAATTTTTTTTATATACTTATTGAATTTAATAAATTCAAAGTTTACCGTTTTAAAAATATTTGCATTTGCAACTATAATTAGTTTTCCATTATGGAATCGGTATCAAGTACCAACATATGGATTGACTGACACGCCATATGGAATTTTTTTATTTATTAGCATAATTTCTTTTATACAGAATTATTTAAAAATAAATTCTAAAGAAATCATAGCTAATAAAGACCTATTTAATTTATTAACTTTAGCAAGTTTGGTTGTTACTTTAAAACCATCAGGATTATTAATAATAATTTTCTATTTGTTTGGGTTTTTCATTTTCAAAAAAAAAATTATCGTAGAAACTAGAATTTTTATTCTTCCAATTATTTTTATATTTTTATGGTATGTAAAAAATATTATAATCTCAAGTTGCCTAAATCCAATTTTAAAATTTACTTGCATAAAAACACAATGGTACAATGTTGAGTATGTTGATATGCTGCAACAACAATTACTTGAATGGAGAGAAAAAATACTTGTTAGCAAAGATTACTTTCAAGATCTATTAAATATCCAATTACTAATATTTATTTTAGTTTTTTTTTTTATAATACAATTAGTAAAAAAATATACAAATATCAATAATCTATCGAAAATAATCAATAGTAAAAAAATAATTATAAGATTATTATTAGTTATAGTTTATTTAGTAGCAATTACACAATTCCAAAATCTTGAAGGCTATTATCAAAATTTAGATATAGTCGGTGCAGATTTTTCTAAAAAGATAATAAAAACAGAAATAAAAAATATTTTTATATTTAATTTAGTGTGTTTGATTGCTTTATACTTTTTTTTTTATAAAAAAATAAAATTAAATACTAATTATTTTTATATAATTTCAGATAAATTTCCGCTGATATATTTAACTTTTTGTTTTACGTTATGGCTAATAACTGTTGCGGATCCAAGACTAGCTTACGGTTATTTCGCTTTATTATTACCATTGACCATTTTTACTTTTAATTCACTTATAATGAAATATTCAAATAAAGATTATAAAAAAAGCTTTGTAATAATTACTTTTTTTATTTTAAATATTACAAATAATTTACAAATTAAAAATATTTTTAATATAGAGTATATTCTTCCGCCAGAAGTTAGTTATACGGTAAGAAAAGAATATGGAAACAAACCCGATTTAAAAAAAGATAATTTATGCTGGATGACAAAAAATTGTTATTACTATGAAAGAGATTTACAAAAAGAAAAATTTTTTTACAATTACTATATTTTTAAATTAAAAAATTAAATTACATTTTAAGTCTAGAAAAATATAAATTAGATGAACTATTTATTTTTGTTAAATAATTATAATTTATTATTTTTTCACTATCTTTTATTTTAACGTATTTATTAATTCTAAATTTAATTTCATTTGAAACTTTTTTTGCATTATTAAAACTTAATTTTATAAAGGGTGATTTATTAAGAAGTTTTTTATCTACTTTTAGCTTATTGCTATAAAATATATAATTACCTGATAAGATTGAGTCTAAAGAAAAAAAAGAATAAATATTATCTTCTCCTATTAATGAGAATTTTGATCTTCTAATATATTGTAAAATTTTTTTTAATGGTATTTTTTTATAATTTTTAAAATTTTTATTATTAACTTCTCTAAAAACACTCCCAAAAACTATGATTTTTAGATTTTTGAAATCTTTTAAAAGATATAATAAAATTTTTTTTTGAAATTTATAATTTTTATTTTTATGAGTTCTTAAGTAAACAATTAAATCAATATCTTTGATCTTAACTGTATTTAATATTTTTTTATACAAATGCAGCAGTTGAAAATTTGAAATAAAAATTTTTTTTTTGTCTATTTTTTTAAAATTATCTAGAGCCTGCAATAATAAATTAAAACGAATTTTGATAATGTTATAGGAAACTTGAAAAAAAAGAGGCATTAATATTTTTCTTGCAAAACTTGTATTTATTTTTTTACTAGCGAAAGAACCTGTAATTGGACCTAATATTGTAGAAGGTGGCAAAAATAAAAATAAAAAAAAATTCCAGAGTGGAAGATAATTGATATAACAAATTCTTTTTCCTAGAATATAATACTTCCAAAGCAAAACTACACCAAGAAAAGGTTGTAAGTATCTATGATATATACCATGATTTTCTTTTTTTTTATTTAAAAAAACAAATTTATATCTTGCTGAAGTAAAAGATTTTAATTTTTTTAAAAAGAGTCTAGCTAGTCTTCCTTCTCCACTTTCCTCAGAGATTGAACTATACCAAATAAATATTTTTTTTTTCATTTCTTAGTAAATTTAAAAAAAAAAATAACATTATAAAATTCTTTTTGACCTAAGCAAATTTTCAAAAAAAATTTTATTAATTCTTTAATAAAGCTAATAAAGGATTCTTTTAATCTCATAATTAATGTAGAAAGCGTAGGATTTGAAGATTGCCCCCCTAAAAAATGCTTTGTGATGGGTATGTCAATTTTTTTAAAATTAAATAGCTTAATATTTTTTTTAATCCACTCGCTATCAGCAGATATTTTTTTATTTTCGTTAAAATATATTTTATTTGAATTTAATGATACAGGTGGTCTTATAAAACTGGGGTGCGCTTGATAATCATCTCTATAAAAAAAAGTTCTTTTAGGATAATAACAAATATTCGTAAATTGCAAAATTGTTTTAAATATTAAGCAACTTTTATTAATTTTTATTTTTTTTTTTATATTAAAAATAGATTTATTGTCAAAAAAAATATCACCGCTATTTAAAAAAATTATATTGTACTTCCAAGTATTTTTTAACCCAATATTCATTGCATTAAATAAAGAGTTATCTTTTCCAAAAATAAATTTTCTATATTTTTTTTTAAATTTTTTGACTAATGTGTTATCTATTTTTTTTGCAACAATCAGGTGCATATTAGGTCGTAAATATTGATTATCTACACTACGTATAGTTTTTGCTAAATCTTTACTACAATCTTTATTTATAGTTATAACGGCTATACTATTTTTTAATTTCATTATTTAAAAAAAATTTAACTTATTATGTATTTTTTTTTAATTTCATTAATGCTTATTATAGTGGAAAAAAAGGCCAACAATAACCTAGATAATCTTCTTCTTGTGTCACTCCTTAATCTGTAGAATGTTTCCAAAAACGGTAAATCATATTTATCACTTATTGGTCGTTCATAGCCAGTAATCATATGGATCGCTCCACCTGCACATATAATTTTAAATTTTTTTGATTTACTAGCAATAAACATCGCGCATACTTCCTGCATTGGAGTGGGCAAGCAAATTATTGTAATTTCATTCCTTTTTGAAGGTCTCATTTTTTTTGCAAGTTCAAAGATTTTTCCATATCCAGGATTAAAAAAAGATAATTTAATATTAATTTTCTTATTTCTAAAAAATTTGAGAAAAAAATTTTTTTCCTCTGATTTTAAATCGCCTATAAAACTAATTTTATTATAATTATAATTATCAATTTTATTTAATAAAATTTTGAGGATATTTCTGCCTGGTGTTTTAAATAATCTTTTTTTAGACGGTAATATTTTATAAGCATACCCGTCTATCCAATATTTAAAATAATTAACATTTATAAATCTAGAAAACAAACTATTAAAATGTAAAAAAGAAAGATTTATTGATACATAAATTATTCTATCACTTTTTTTTTTTAGAAAATAATTTACATCTACTATTTTTAGTTGCTGTTTATTTCTTGCTTTATAATTATTATTGAACATGATAGTTTTTTTATATTTAAATGACTCGACTATTAATTTATTAAAATATAAATTTTTTATATCTATAATTTGAAGTAATTTGTAAAGAATTTTAGAAAAATACTTCTTTAAAAAATAAAATTTATAATTATAAAAATATATTATTAAATCTTGAGATACTTTTTTATATAAATTTACATATTGAGCACTAATTCCACCAGTTTCCATTATATGGCTTATAAAGAAAGTATTAATTGCTTGAAATTTTTTTAGTAGCTTTAAAATTAAATCTGTATCAGAAGAAATATTATAATTAATATTATAATTATTTTTTAATAGTATTTTTCTTTTAACAACAAGTGAAATATGCGGTATTTTGTAAGAATGTTTTAAAAAAATTTTATCTTCATTTGGTAGCCAACTTCTAATAAAAGAATTTTTTTTATTAACGTATAACACTCCTGAAAAGAATAAATTAAAATTTTTTTTAGCAAATCTTGAATACTTTAGAAGTACTTCATTATTAAAAAATAAATCTCCACAGTGAAGCAATAAAATGTACTTCCCTTTTGCTTTTGTAATCCCAAAATTTAAAGCATCATAAAGGTTTATGTCAGATCTTTTATAAACTGATATTTTATTGCTTTTATTTTTTATTATTGTCTCATAAGTTCCATCTGTTGAATTTCCATCTACTATTATATGTTCATAATCTTTATATGTTTGCTCTTTCACGCTTCTTATTGATGATTGAATTTTATCAACTCTATTTTTTACTACAGTAATGATTGAGAATAACATTTGTTAAAAATAACTTTTGACTATCTCTAGAATTCTTGTGCTAGTTTTTTCTTGATTTGAATGACCCCAATAAAATTCCTGCACTTGTTTTAAATAATTTAAATCTTTTTTTTGTTTCAAAACTTTTTCAATATAACTATTTAAATTGATAATATCGGTCATGGTGCCATACCAGTATGGCAGCCAACAATCTTTTACATTTATTGGATATTTGTCCAAGTCTTGAAAACTAGGAATTTTAATTTTTTTAAAATTAAACAACTTACCGAAATCGAATCCTCTTTGTGGAGGTTTTGATCCGTTAAATGGCTTTACATAAATAAAAGGTTTATTATGGTAATTAACATCTATTGATGAATGACTTTCAACACCAATTCCAACATCCATTTTTTTAAAAAGTTCTCTTTCATCTCCTGTAAATATTTTAACACCTATATCATTCCAAAATTTTCTATCGGATAAATCATTTTTCTTTGAGAATTTTAAATCATAATGACTCCAATGCAATTTAACACAAAAATAATAATTATTTTTTTTTTGTATTTCATTTGAAATTTTTTTATAGTGGTTCTTTAGATTAATTAAATAACTATCATACCACTTTTTACTTTTAAATGGGAACCAATCTTCTATCTTAGATCGAATATTACTAAAACATTTTGGAAAAAAAACAATTAATTTTTTTTTTTTAATATCTAGAATTTTTTTATAATTATTATTGCAATATTCATATCTTAGACTTCCCGTAATTATTTTTTTTTTACAATGCTTTTTGTAAAAATTTTTAATTAAATTTCTTCCTCCATTTTGATAGAGTAGCAAATTTGCTTTAGATTTTAGCATAAGTGTATTAGCGCCCATATCCCAAAAATCTATTCCACCGGCATCACTATATACTAAAATCTTTTTATTTTTAGATTTTAAATAAGAAACTAAAGGAAAATAATCTCTCCAAGAAGCAATCAAAAAGAAACAAAAATCATTTGATATTCTTTTAAAATCTTCAATTGAATTGAACTGCTTGTAATTTGTATTGTGAAATTTTTTGATATCTCTAGCGTCTAATGATGCATGGCTAATTTTATTTCCTGGTATTAGAAAACATGGGTTTAAATTATTTAAATTTAACAGATTATAAAGAACAATTTCTCTGTCAATATTTCCAACGATTTTTCTTCCAATTACTATTGCGATATTATTTCTCATTTTGCATTTTCAATCTTGCTAAATACAAATCATTCAATGTATCTATATTAATTGACCTATCTGAAGACATTAAATAAGGAAAAGTTTTTTTGCCTACAATTGATTTGTATTTTGAGATAACATTTCTTTTGGAAACATATATTGCTCCATTTCTAATGTATATTTTTTCTAATTTTTGAATTGGTTTCATATTCTCAGTTTTTCTATTATTAAAGATATTAATGAGTCGTCCTTTACTGTTAATTTTTTTCATTCTGGCTGGATGATAAGGCCCAACATCTGTAACACTGATTACTGAATCTACTTTTTTTTTTATTATTAAATTAATTGACTTGTCAATGTCGGAGCATTTTCTAATCGGACATGTTGGTTGCAGCAGAACAGTAAAGTCATATTTAATATTTTTCATTTTTTCCATGAATAAAACCGCATGTTTTAGAACGGGATATGTTTCTGTATTATCCTTGGCTAACTTTGAAGGTCTTAAAAATGGGGTATTTAATTTTTTAAATTTTTTTCCGTATCTTAATATTTCATCTGAATCGGTCGTTAAAACAACGTCCGTTATTTTTTTTGATTTTAACGATTCAGAAATTGCATAATAAACTAATGGCTTTTTATTTATTAATTGCAAATTTTTATTTATTACTCTTTTGGACCCTTTTCGAGCTGGTATAACTGCTAAAATTTTATATTTACCCATAAAGATTTTCAATTTTAACAATATTTTTAAGCTTCTTGTTTAAGAAAAACATCTTTAAATTAAAAAAAAATAGATCTGATTGAGCTTTCCAATAATTGTTAAAAAGTCCGGCAATATGTGGTGTGATTAAACAATTATCAAGTTTATATAGTGGATTTAAATGATTAATAGGTTCGTTTTTAAAAACATCAAGTCCTGCTCCAGCGATTACATTATTAGACAAACATTTAATTAAATCTTTTTCATTAACTACTGATCCCCTGCCTACGTTAATAAAAAAAGAATTTTTATTCATTTTCTTAAAAAACTTAATATCAAAATAATTATTGTATTTTATCTTTTCCGGCAAAATACTTATCACAAAATCGTAATTTAATTTTTTTCTTTTAAAATTTTTAAAACTGTAATTTTTAACATATTTATTTTGAAAGAAAACCGAACTCACTAGATCAATATTTTTAGAAAAATACCTAAGTTTTGAAATAAATATTTTACTTATATTTCCTCCACCGAAAATTAAAAATTTACAATCTTTAATATTTCTTACTTCTTCAAAATATACATCAAAATTTTTCCTATTAAGTAATTTTTCATTTTTTAAATGTATGCAGCGATCGAATCTTCTTAAAAAAACAAATACAAATGTAAAAATACTTTCTGCAACAGAACTAGACATAATTCCAGCGCTGTTTGTTAATTTTATCGTATCAAGAACTTTAAGATTTTTTATTTTATCACAACCCACGCATCCTAAATGAATCCATTTAAGATTACTTAAAAATTTAACTCTTTTATCATCGATTAAATTTCCCCAATAAATTTCAGCTTTTTTACATTCAGGATTGCTATAATCAAAATTGACAATCTTAATATTTTTATACTTTTTTAATTTAGATTTTAATTCATGCGGAATTCGATAAAGTTTTAAATCTTTATCAAAATCTGTGCAAATAATAATTTTATTATAACTATATTTTGTAGCTTGATCCATGAATATATTTAAAAACCGATCTTAATTTCGAAATATTAAAATTTACTCCAAGACCGGGAGATCTTGTGTTTTTTTGATCTTTGAAATGGAGATAATTGACAAACGAACTAGATATAAACTTATTTATACCAGGTTGATGTATTGGATACTCTAACCATTCAACCTCTGGAAAAGCATATGCAAAATGGGCATTTGCTGCACTGGCAATTTTACTTCCCCAAACATGCATCGCAATTTTTATATTATTTTTTTTTGCAACATTTAATATCTTAATTGCCTCCGAAATACCGCCGCAACTAGTAACATCTATTTGTATAATGTTACATAATCCATTGTACAAATATGATTTATATTCAAGCTCTCCTACCAATGCTTCGCCTGTAGCAACTTTAACTATTTTTTTTTTAACAAGTGTTTTATAATCTTCATAACAATCCGGGTGAAAAGGTTCCTCAAGCCAAAAAATTTTTTTCGCGATTTTTTTAATTTTAAAAAAATCTTTTTTAATACTCCATGAAGGATTTATTGTACCCATTATAGAGTCTGCCATTAATTTAATGTTAAATTTTTTAGCTAGCTTTGTAGCAAAGTTAATTCTTTGGACATCTATGGACCATTTTTTTTTACCTATTCTCATTTTAAAACCATTATGCCCCATTTTTTTTGCTAAAAAAATCTCATTACTAAGTTCATTTATACTTGAATTTACCAGTCCGCCGCTTGAATAGATTTTGTAATTATTTTTTTTTGCACTTAAAAGTTCGTGTATTGGCTTTTGATATTTTCTTCCAATTAAATCCCATATAGCAATATCTGCACCGCTGTAAATGCTTTTAAAAATTCCATGCCTACTTACAAATGGTATATGAATTTTTTTTTTAATTATTTCTTCAGGATTTTTACCTATTAAAAGCTGCTTAATTTCATTTATAATTGGTGAAATTAATTCTGGAACATAAATTCCAGCATAAGCTTCTCCAATTCCTTTTAAACCACATTCAGTTTTTACTATGATTAAGGAAATATTTTTCAATCCATTGGCCGTACCAAAAGATTTTTTACTTGCAAAACTAGATGAAAGATTATGAAACTCAATTTCTTTGATTTTCATTTATTAAACTTTTAACCAATACCTTTCCAGGTATTTCCAGCTTCAGTATAATGATGCTCGACCTCTAATTCTGGGTCGTATAAATATTTGTATTTTTTTACCAATGTATTGGCCCAATATCGATCTTCTTTTGTAGTTAAAAATTCATCAAACTTATTTTTTATTAAAAATTCTTTATCATAAATAGCAACGGCATTATGCATAAAATATCTTCCTTCTTGATCAGAATACATATTTTCTTTTTCTTTATCTCCAAAATGACTCCAAATATATCTTTTCGTTATTTTTTTCCCTTTCCAAACTGGTATTTGATTTCCAAAAATACACTTATATTTTTTTAAATCTTTAATATGTTTATTAATATCTATTTTTTTAAGAACACAGTGTGCTGAGATTACCAGGATTATTGGATTAGAAGCATTTTTTACACCAAGATTAATTGACCTGCCTGGCGAGTAGTCGGCAATAGATAAAATATTAATTTTTGTATATTTTCTATTTTTTTTATCTTTTAAATTTGGGTCTTCTTTAAAAGATTTTACAATTTGAAGTGTTTCGTCTGTAGATTTGTTATCTATAATAATAATCTCTGGTTTGTTTAAAAGATCAAGAACTGATTGTATGCAATGACCTATCCATCTATCTTCGTTACGACATCTTATTATAACTGATATTTTTTTTAGATCATTCATTTTTATTTTTATTATTTAATTTTTTTTATATATTAAAGTTGATAAAATTTTTAACTATTTAATCCATCTTCCTCGATAGTTTGTATAAATATCCTTTTCACAATCTTGAAAATCTAAACCTCTGTCGATTGTCATATCGAAGAAATTATTCCTAAATTCTGACAGTTTTGCAAATAAATTTGGAGTTATAGCGTTAAGATTATCTCTTCCTGGCAATGAATTATCAACTGTAAAATGTTTTTCAACATAAGTAGACCCCATGCATATAGCGGCTATGGCATCATTAATTCCACTCATGTGACCACTATAGCCAACATCAAATCCTAAATTTATAAATTTTTGAAGCCTGGGCAGATTTATATTTTCAGGTTTGCAGGGATATGCAGAAACACAATGCATTAAAATAATTTTTTCTTTTTTTCCAAGATTAACAACGGCCTCAACTTCTTGCCATTTACTTGCTCCTGTTGAAATAAAAACTTTAGAAAAAATATCTAAGCATACTTTAATTAATTCAACATTATAAATTTCATGGCTGGGAATTTTTATTTCGTCAATGCCTAGATTAGTAATCATAGATAGATCATTAATATTAAATACTGAAGTTAAAAATTTAACATTATTTTTGTAACATTCTGAAATTAAGTATTTGTGCTGCTCAATATTTAACTGAGCTTTTTTGTATATTTCTCTTCTTCCATCATTATCCCAGTTACCTATTTTTAAATTTTTTTCAGACCATGTTTGAAACTTACAATAATCGGCTCCTGCTTCTGCAGCTTGCTTAATCATGGAAGAAGCGAGCTTCATGTCTCCCATATGATTCCACCCGATTTCTGCTATTAAATTAATCTTATCTATCTTCTCTTTTTTTATATCCATAAAATATTTATTCGGTGATATTTCTTAAAAAATTCAAGTAATTGCGATCAATATACTTAAAAAAACTATATTATAAAATCTTTATTATTACCGATGCCACATCTAGACATTAAATACTTGTATGAATTATATTAAAAAACAAGTTCTTTTTCTAAAAATTCAGAAGCTTAGATGGCATTATTTTAAATTTCTCATTTATTAAATTCTAAAAGACTAATATTTAATTTTTCACATAATATTTTGTTTGCGTTTTATTTTGCTGTTTAGATCTATTCTCTATTTATAATATTAGATAATTTTCGAAGTTATACTAATTTTTTTAAAATGAAATTAAAGCATAGTTTTCTTAATTAATAATCCTATTTTGTACATAGAAAAATAATTAAAAGATCTTTCTTATTTTATGATTTTTTAATTCATAAACTGAATCGCAAATTTTTAGCATTGATTTATGATGAGAAATTAAAATAATTGTTTTTTTACTTCTTAATTTTCCTAGATTATTTAAAATTTTCATTTCAGTTCTAAGATCCAAGGCATTTGTAGACTCATCAAAAATGTAAAGGTCCACATCTTTTTTATATATTGCTCTAGCAACTCCTATTCTTTGAATTTGTCCTCCGGACAAGCCAATGCCGCGCTCACCAACTATAGTCCTAATCCCTTTTGGCAAACTATTTACATAATTATCTAAACAAGCAAATTTTATAGCTAAATCTAGTCTTCTAAAATCTATTTGATCTTCATTTTGTCCAAAGGCAATATTTTTCATTACAGAATCATCAAGCAAAACTACGGATTGAGATAAATAATTAATGTTATTAAACCAGGATTTTACGTCTTTATGAATATTTTCATTATCTGCAAGCACCAATCCTTTTTGAGGTTTCAATAAACCAGTTAAAATGTGTATTAATGTTGTTTTTCCAGAGCCAGTGCCACCTAGTATTCCAATTACTTTATTTTTATTAATTTTAAGATTTAAATTTTTAAATATTGGTAATTTTTTTTCATAAAAAAAACTTACATTTTTAAATTCTATATGGCGACTAAATTTAATTTTTTTTGTATTTTCAATAAAATTATTAATTATGAAATTATAAGATTTATTTTTACTTTCTGATATCTCTTGAGTTAAAATTTTTAAATTTATCTTGCCGTATTTTAAAATTTGCAATGAAGCTAAAATTCTATAGCTCGAGGGCAAGATTCTTATTACCCCCGCAAAAATTATAGCAATAATTGGCAATAAATCTTCTACTCTATAAATTTTTAAGGAAAAATATATAAATAATAAAAATCCTGTTACTGCAATGAATTCTAAATAAAATCTAGAAACATTTCTTAATATATGAGAATTGCGAGAAAAATAAGAACTCCAGAATGAATGATAAGAAAAATTTTTAAAAAAAAAATTTTGTTTTTGATTAAGAATTATATCTTTTATTGAACCCAGCGATTGGCTTAATTCTTTTAAAAGATTTCTATTGTGATATTCATATTGTCTTCCCCAATCTTGAGAGCTTCTTCTAAAAAAATTATAAAATAGATATGATGGAATAAAGATTAATATAAAAGAATAAAAAACTACATTAAATTGAAAAAAAATTAAGCTCGCTACAAATGAAAAAGTTAATAGTAACTCAGGTATAATTACTAAAAAAGGCATAATTATATTGTCAATAAATGAGGTGGTAATATTAGTCACATTCTGAATTAATGATGACGAATTTCTTTTAAAAAAAAAAGTGTAATCTTTATTTAAGTAAGTAAAGAATAATTTTTCACTAATCTCTGATTTTAATTCAAAAATAAATTTACCTTCAAAATACGATTTATAAATTAAAAAAATAGTCTTAATTAAAAAAAAAATACACACTATTAAAAGTGTTAATAACAATAATTCCTCTTTTGAAGATATACCAAATAAATCTATATATAATTTAAATGGCTTGTATAAATTGAGCTCGGTAATAGGTTTAGTTAAAAAAACAATCACCGGAAATACAACACCTATGCCTATAAGTTCTAGAATTGTAGAAAAAAAATTTTAATACGAAAAAAAAAAAAAAAAATACTTTTTTTTTTTAGAAATTAAGTTAATAGTTTTTTTTATCATATTTTATAAAAATTTTTATACCAATTAACAAAAGCAAATACTCCTTTATTTATATCTGTTTTAAAATTAATTTTAGTTAACTTTCTTAACTTACTAGAATCTGCATAAGTAAATTTAACGTCGGTTTTTGGAGTTCTTATAAATTTAATCTTAGCTTTGATTAACAAATACTTCTCAATAATTTTAATAAAATTCATTAATTTTACAGGCTTGCCACCTCCTATGTTTAAAATTTGATTATTATAAAATTTTACATCTAATTTAGTAATTTTTTCTATTTGATTTACAACGTCATCTATATAAGTAAAATCTCTTCTTAACTTTCCTCTACCATAAATCGTTATAATATTTTTTTTTATAATAGATTTAACAAACGAAAATAAAGCCATATCTGGCCTTCCCCAAGGTCCATAAACAGTAAAAAATCTTAGACCAATTGTCTTTAAATTATAAAGATGATGATAAGAATAAGCTAATAATTCGTTCGTTTTTTTTGTGACAGCGTAAACACTAAGTGGTGCGCTGGTAGACATATTCTCTTTGAAAGGAAATTTTTTAATATTTCCATAAACACTTGAAGTACTTGCATATATTAGTTTTTTTGAATTATTATTTTTACAATTTTCTAATATATTAAAAAAACCAAGAATATTAGATTGAATATATTTTTCTGGATTTTTCAAAGAATATCTAACACCAGCTTGAGCAGCTAAATGAATGACTATCTTAGGTTTAAATTTTTTAAAAATCTTATTTAATTTTGAATTATTTCTTATATCAATTTTAGCGAAATAAAAATTGCGATTCTTCACTAACTGTTCAATTCTTTTCTTTTTTAAATAGACAGAATAATATTTATCAAAATTATCTATTCCAATAACTTTATGGTTCTTTAATAATTTTTTGCAAGTATGCATGCCTATAAATCCGGCTGCGCCTGTAACTAATATATTCATCTAGATTATTGAAAAAATTTTAATTGTTTATTATCTAAAATAACTTTCTTATACATTTTAATATGTTTGTCTGAAATAATTTTATAATCAAATCTTTGCACGGCACTGTACCTGCAATATTTAGAATGCTTAACTAGATCATATTTACTTTCAACTAAATTTTTCACTTTATTGGCATAATCAAGAATATCAAAAGGTTTTATTAACCATCCGTTTTTACCATTTTCAATTATGTCTAATAATCCACCTATCCCAAAAGATATAACCGGTGTTCCGCAAGAAATAGCCTCTGATGCCATTTGACAAAAAGATTCACAACGAGATGTAATTAATAAAATATCAATTCTATTATAAACATTTAATAATTCATTATTATTTAAATTCCCTAAGATATTAATATTGAACTTTTTGAGTAATCTATCGGGAACGCTAGTATTTAAATCTCCAAAAATTATAATATCAAATTTCAAATTATAATCCGACAAATGGTCGAGTATTTTAATTAGTAAATCGAAACCTTTGTGAAATTGGTTGTGCCCTAAAGATCCAAATCCTAAAGTAAAATTATTTTTATTAATCTTTTTTAATGGTTTCCAAAATGAACTTTTAAGAGTGTTGGGTAATAAATGAATATCATTTTTATGAAATATTCTTGAATTTTTAACATTTTTTTTAATAAAATTACTCGGAGCAATAACTTTAATATTCTTTGAAAAACAATTAATTTTTTTTCTATAAATATAATTATCAATTTTTTTTGCTATAAAATTTTTTTTTTTATTCTTATTAACACCTTTATAATAAATATGAGATGTTTTTAAAAAAGGCCACATATCATGCATGGTCCAAACTATAGGTTTATTAATTTTAGCTATATCATCTATAGATAATGTGTTGCCTCCAATCCAATGAAGATGAATTATGTCAAAATTTGATGAATTAAGAAATTCAGGTAAAAACGTATTAAATAAATTTAAAGAATGTATTGATCGAGATCTAAAAAAAAAAATCTTTGTAATGAAGCGTTCAATATATCTTGTAAAAAAATAAAATATTTTTCTTAGCAGCTGTTTGTTTGTAATGGAATATTTTTTTACTGAATTATCAATAGATTTAATATAAAAAAATTTAGAGTCTATTCTTCCCAATAAGGATTCGTGCAATCTTAATGCTGCTTTTGCTGCCCCCCCCTATACTATTTGAGTAGCTAATATGTAAGACTTTTATATTATTTTTTGATTTTTTTTTCATTCAAATAATTTATTGAACTGCCTTCTATTATCTTTAATAAATCTAAAAAAAATGAAATGTGAATAAATGTTAATTATGTGAATTAAAATTAGCAAATTTCCAATTTTTACCAAAGGTTTAGGTACTAAATTAGTTTCATCCGATAACCTGGTCCCAAATCCACCTGCCAAAATTACTATTTTAATATTTTTATACATTAACTACCTAGTTACTAAATTGTCATTTACTTTAATCAACAAAATAAAACTTTTTATATTAATAATAAAGAAAATTAACCTATAAAACTAAAGTACTTATAATTACTTTTTCAAATGAACTGATATGCTATATTTAATATTGTATGGAGAGCGATAAAATAATTAAAACTAAAGTTACCTATTTGTATATCGCAAAAAATATACTCAAAAATTTAATAAATTTCGTAAAAAAAAAAATTATAATTGATAAATTTTTACTTAATTTAAATTTCAAATATTCTCAAATTAAAAAAATAAATATTGAAAATACCTCTGTATTTAAAATAGGCAATTGTAAATTTTTTTCAAACTGTCCCTTAATATATGACAATAAAAATAAAATTATCAGCCAAAGTATTGATTATTTAAGCAGAATTAATTCAAAAAGAATAAAGGTTAAAAAAAAAATTATTTTAAATGAAGATGTCATTAATTTATGTGATGATTATCATAAAAATTACTTTCATTTTATTATAGATACTTTATTTAAATTATATATTTTTAAAAAATTAAATATTAAAGAATATAAAATTATTTTTTTAAAAAAAAACTACAATACATTTAGAAAAACTATATTAAAAAAAATTTTTGCAGAAGAGGAAAAAAAAATATTATTAGTTGATGACAATGTAGAAGTTTATGCTCCTTATATTTACCACGTTAATAGTAATTTCCAGATTAATTATAGTAAATTTAAAAACTATATAGTTTTTTTAAATAAAAAAATTTTAAAATTAAAAACAAATAATAATAATAATAATAATAATAATACAAAAAAGATATATATAACGAGAAAAAAAACAGGTTATAGAGGTTTTATTAATGAAAATAAATTAATTTCTTTGCTTAAAAAATATGGTTTTAAAGTTTATTCATTTGATAACGAGGCAGTTCTAAACCAATTTAAAATTTTTAATAAGGCCAGGTTAATAGTTGCTAGTCATGGTTCTGCATTAACAAATTTAATTGCATCAAATAGACATGTAAAAGTAATTGAAATACATAGCGAGATAATAACAGATCACTACATAAAATTAGCTAATTTACTGTCAATAAAAAATTATTTTACTTTTTCAATCCAGAAAGATAATCCATATTTTAATTTTATTTCTCCAATTCAAAATAAAAATAAAAATAAAGTAATTGACTCTAATTTTTTAATGGATTTAGAATATATTATAAAAAATTAATTTTTTTTAATAAAAATTGCTTGATAACCAAGGTGAACTATTTCTAAATTTTTTCTATATTTTGAATAAAACTCGATGATTGCTCTTGCAGGCATTAATCTGTAATCATCATATCTATCCCACATAAAATCATCAAAAATTATAACGCCTCTATTTGGAGTTAGAGCAAGAAATGAATTAACTGCATCTTTAATTAAATAATCATATCTATGAAAGGCATCTACGTAAATTATATCAAAAATTAATTTATTTTTGTAAAAAAAATCATCAGTATTTTTTTTACGAAACTTAAATCTACTTAAAAATTTATTCGTATTTTTTTTAAATCTATTAAAATTAGAATTTGTCACTAAATTTTTATTTTCACCAAAAGTAAATGGGTCACATGAGTATACTGTTGAATTTATAAAAGTTTTTAGTAAAAAAACTGTACTTAAGCCCTCAAAAGATCCCAGTTCTAAGATTTTATATTTTTTTTTTAAATCAATCTTAAGTTTCTTATTAAAAACAAACATCCAAATTGGAATATGAGTGAAAAACCAATTTTGAGTATATTTTATTTTTTTATTTGCGTATTCGATATATTTTTTTTTAAAAAATAAATATTTATTAATATAAAATTTATCTAATATCTTAAATTTTAATATACAAAATATAAAAAGAGATCCATAAATAAAATTAATTTTTAATAATCTTAGAAAAAATAAAATTATAAATATTTTTTTTTTTAGCAATGATTTTTTTCGAAAATTTTTTAGGTATATATTTTATTGTATTTAAGATTTTTTTTTATAAATTATTTAAATTAAAAGTTTCTAAGTATTTTATTATCATATTTTAAAAATTTTATTTTTTCAAATTAAAATAAACCCATTTAGGAATTTTTCTTTGTAAATCTACTATAATATTATTTCCTAGTACATTTAAAATATTTGCAGTGGCACATCCGATATCTAAAATTTTATAAAATTTATTATTTTTTAATTCTTCTTTTATTAATCTATTTCTAAATTTATACGCTAATGTTACATGTTGAATAAAGTCATAAAAAAATGGGTGCTCCAAAAAATTATAAAAAAAACCTTTTTTTTGTTTGAAATTAAATTAATAATTTTTTTTATCATAGTTTATAAAAATTTTTATACCATTTAACAAAATTAAAGATTCCATTGTTTATATCTGTTTTAAAATTAAGTTTGGTTAGTTTTTGCAATCTACTTGGGTCGGCATAAGTAAATTTAACATCAGTTTTTGGTGTTCTTATAAATTTAATTTTAGCTTTGATTGATAAATGCTTCTCAATAATTTTAATAAAGTTCATTAATTTCATAGGCTTTCCACCGCCCATGTTTAAAATTTGATTATTATAAAATTTTAAATCTAATTTAATAATTTTTTCAACTTGATCAACAATGTCATCTATATAGGTAAAATCTCTTCTTAACTTTCCTTTTCCATAAATCTTTATAATATTTTTTTTTATAATAGATTTAACAAATGAAAATAAGGCCATATCTGGTCTTCCCCAAGGTCCATAAACTGTAAAAAATCTCAAACCTATACATTTTGTATCATATAAGTGATTATAAACATTGGCCATTAACTCATTACTTTTTTTGGTAGCGGCATAAATACTAAGGGGCCTGTCTGTATTGCTGCTTTCTTTAAAAGGACCAGAAATTTGGCTTCCATAAACGCTTGAGCTACTTGAATATAATAATTTTTTAACTTTAAATATTCTGCAGCATTCTAAAATATTAAAAAAACCATTAATATTAGTAGATAAATATTTCCTAGGATGTTTTAGTGAATATCTAACACCTGCCTGGGCTGCAAGATTTATAACAACATCTGGTTTAACTTTTTTAAAGATTTCATAAATATATTTAAAATTATTTATATCAGATTTGTAAAAAATAAATTTTTTATTGTTTTTAAGAATTTTAAGTCTGCTTTGCTTAAGTTTTATATCATAATAATTATTTATATTATCTATGCCAACTACTTGAAAAGTTTTTAATAACTTCAAGCATAAATGCATTCCAATAAAACCAGCTGAGCCTGTGACCAATACTTTTTTCATTTTTCTAATACCTCTCTATAAATTTTTTCATATTTTTTTTGAATATTTTTATAATCAAGATTCATAACAACATAATTTCTACAATTTTTTTTTATTTTAATTTGATTCGAATAATTATTTATATAAGAATTTACTATTACTGCGAATTTTTTAGTATTAAATTTTTCAACCAGCCAACCGGTTTTATTATGCTGGATTAAATCAATCAACCCGCCCACCTTAAAAGCAACAACAGGGACTGAGCAAGACATTGCTTCAGAAGCGACTTGACAGAACGATTCTACTCTCGAAGTAACTAACAATAAATCAATTGATGAATATATTTCAATAAGTTCTTTCTCATCTTTTAATTGCGGGTAGGAAATAACTTCTATTTTATCACTGTAAAAATTTAGATTCTTAAATCTTTTATCACCAAAACAAATTAATCTAATTTTAAATTTTAATTTTTTTTCTAAATTAAATAAAATTTTTTTAAAAAGATCATACCCTTTATGGAATTGATCTATTCCTGAAACACAATATCCAATTGTTATCTTTTTTTTAAAATGATTAAAAGACTTATTGTTTAAGTTTATATTTTTCCACAACTTTATATCGATTGGATTAGGGACAACATGCAGTTTTTGATTTATAAAAAAATTTGATTTTAAAACTTCTTTTTTCATCCACCTGCTTGGTGCTACAATAGTTATCTTTCTTTTAAAATATTTCTTTTTTTGATTTCTAATTTTTTTATTAATAAAATTTGCTATAAAATTATTTTTTGTTTTTATTCCAGAATAATTTAAATGTTCCGTATCTAAAATTGGCCACATATCATGAAAAGTCCAGACTAAAGGTTTGTTTAATAAGTAAATATCTTTTAATGAAATTGTATTAGACCCTAGATAGTGCAAATGAACAATATGAGGATTAAACTTTTTTATTTTTTTATTAATATTAGTAGAAAATAAATTAAAGGAATGAATTGTTTTTGAATTGAAATAAATAGTTTTTCTAATACAAATTTCAAAAATCCGACAAGATAGAAAAAAAAATTTTGAAAACAAATTTGAAATTAATGTATCAGAGAATGGTTGATTTTTATTAATACAGTAAATTTTAGAAAAAATTTCCTTATTATTTCTTAGGCAATGATTTAATCTTTGAACAGCAATTGCCGCTCCACCTTTGTTATCTGAATAAGTTATATGAGTAACTCTAATTTTTTTCATAGCTATTTATAGGCTGATTAAACTTTAATCAAATATGTATGCTCAACGAAGGTATTGCTTAAAATATATTTCTTAGTTATTGAAATTTTTTGAAAAGACAACCAGCTATTTAACTATAAAAAATTTAAAATATGCTCTCTTTGCACTTCATAACCTTTATCAAGCAAAAATTCCGCGAGATAAGACCCATCTTGTCCTGTTATTCCAGTAATTAAAGCTTTTTTCATATAAGTTTGTTTTTAAAATAAAATATTTTATTTAATTTATATTATAATAATCAATTTGTACATTATTGTTAATTTATAGATAACAAAATAGTTATATTTTTTTGAGTATAAGTTTCTAAAATTTGTTGAAAATTTTTTATTATATTGAGCAAGCAAATTGAACTATTAGTAATGCGTAGCTTTGCGCGTTTAAAATAGTATTTAACAAGTAAATTATTTTGAAGAAGAAAAGAGATAAGTTATAGTTATATTAAAAAATATTATGACTATTTATTACTATTTATCTGCAATGAGAATTGGACATTATGTAAAAAATTTTGTTATTTTTCTTCCAGTTTTTATTCACAATTTATCATTTCAAGAAATTTTAAATTTAATTTTATGCTTTTTAGTCTTTAGTTTCATTGCATCAGCAGGTTATTTATTTAATGATATGAAGGATTTATCTTCCGACCGGGCGCATCTGGTCAAACAACACAGACCATTAGCTAGTGGAAAAATCAATCAACAAATGACAATACTGTTAACAACCTTTCTATTTATTTCTTCTTTGTTTCTATCCCTCTTGATTAATATTAAAGTTTTTTATTGCATTTCAATTTATGCCATTCTTTCTGTCCTATATACATCGTGGTTAAAAAAGATTGTTTTTTTTGATCTATTTTTTTTATCTTTTTTTTATGTGCTGAGAATAATTTCAGGCGTAATTACTATAAATAAACCAATTAGTAATTGGTTAATCTTTTTTTCTTTTATTTTTTTTATAAACTTATCTTCAATCAAACGAATTGTAGACCTCAGTGGATATAAGGAAAGTTTTCAAGAAAAACTTATTTATAACAAACTTTCGATAAAAATATTAAAAATTACAACTATAATTTTAGCGTTAGCAATATTTGTGTCTTGGTTCATATACTCACATTTGGAAGATAGTGTATTCCAGTCGACAAGCATAGGTTTCATTCTTGGTCTGCTTTTCTTTGTCTGGAATATTTATATTATAAAGAAAAGTTTCGATGAAAAAATACATAAAGATATTATTTCTTTTGTGTGTACAGATTTTTTTTCTTTATCAATATGTTTCTTGGGATTCTGTGTTTTGCTATTTAACTACAGCTTAATTAAATGATAAATTTTTTAAAAAACAAAAGAAATGAAATTTTATTTAGGCGCATATATTACCTGATTGAAAAAAAATTTAATAAGATAAAAATAGTAAATATTGGGTCAGGAAAAAATTTTTTTTTAGAGGAAAAATTCAAAAAGCAATCTTCGGTTACTGGCAAATATATTTTATATAATTATGATTTTTTTACTAATAAAGAAATTACTAAACAACGAAAAAATAAAATTAATTGCTATAAAATAAATAATAAGAATATATACAAAGATTCCAACGTTGTAATAATGAATGACATTTTGCATCACAAATATTATGCTGGCTTAGATTATGAGAAGGTTGGGAAGTTTTTAGTAAAACTATCAAAAAAAACTAATTATATTTTTATAAAGGATCATTTTTCAAATACCTTTTGGGATTCTGTCTGCCTGAAAATTATGGATTTTGCTGGCAACAAAAATATGAAGATAAATGAGATTCCAGTAGAATACTTTAACAAGAAAAAGTTTCTAAAAATGTTGAAAAATTACAATTTCAAAATTAAAAATTTGAATACAAGAACCAACTATTACCCTTCATTCATTCCTTTTTTTGGAAATAGCAATTTGCATTTCTCAATTTTGATTAAAAAACTTTAAAAATTATAAATAAATTAAAAAATTTTTTTTATAAGTAGTTTCTTCTTGTCTAAAAGAATTAACATAAAGGCTATAAAAAAAAGAATAAGGTTATTACCAAAAATAAATACTGATATAGCACCGATAGAAATTAAAAAGTTTTTTGATTTATCGATAAATTTTTCATCGAATTTATCAACAAGTTCTATTATAATAAAAATTACTGCGTATTTAAGATCGAAACCATATTTAAAAACTGCAAAGCCAGGAAAATTATTAAAATATGACACAAAAAAAAGATAAAATATGTGAAAAAAAATTAATATTGATAACGGAAGTAAATTTTTACTACGTATTTTAAAAAATATGATTAAAATATTTATGTAAATCAATATAAAAATAATTTGTTCAGTAAATTTCCAATTTTTAAAAAATAAATACGGCAATCTTATTTGTAGCAAATCAGCGTATAAATCATAAGAAAAATTGACAAAATCAATATTACTTTTTAAATAATAAAATAAAAATATTAATAAATTTATTAGAGCAATAAAAAAAAGCAAAGGTATTGATATTTGTCTGAGCGTTTTTTTTAAAATTATTGCAAAATTAATTGGCAAAAAAGCTATACTTGTTGGCAAGTGTATTATCGCAGAAAAAAAATAAAAAAATTGGGATAAATATGCTTTTTTTTGACAAATCAAAACATAAATGGCCAGTAAGAGTAATAGTGAAGACGTGTACCGATAGTTCATTCCAAAACCGTCTAAATGAACTAACGATCCAGATATAAAGTTAAGATTCGAAAAAATTATTCCTATAAAAAAATATTTTATAAGAGAATTTGTTTTTGATAAATTTTCATAAATCTTAAAAACTATAAAAAAATAAAAATAAGTATGAAAAATATAATAAATGTAAAAGGTTAATAAGGGACCTAAATAGCTAGAAATAAAAGATGTAAACGATAACCAAATGCTTTTTTGCAAATTTGAAGATAAAGCTAAAATATCATTTTCTAAAGCAAAACTGTCCGCTCTCAAAAAGAAATCAATCCAAAGAGCATCATTAGCATAAGTATAAACAATTCCGTTTCTCAACATTACAAAAACACAGAATATTGAAGACAAAAGAGTTATGTTCATATTTTTCAGAAACTATATAAACATAATTCACCTACACATAATTCTTTTTTTATAGCGTTAATTTGACCATATGTACTGTGCTCAATCAGATAGCCAACATTCTGTGTTTTTAATATTTTTAGCAAAGCATCCAACGAAAGATTTTCACAATTAAAATCTTCTTTATGATAAAAACCATGTTCAATAAGAATCTCTTTATAGGGATTTATCTGTTTATTTTTAGGTATGTAATTTTTGTTTTTAAGAACACCGAAACACTGATCTAGTAAAAATGAATTTTTATATCTATCAAATGCTTTTTGAATGAAACTCCAATCAGCATAATATATTTGTCCGAGGCCAACGTAACTAAAATATATCGGGAGTTTTGTATAAAAACTCAATTCTTTAAAAGCGCTATCAAATGATAATGGATAAATTATAGATTTTTTTTCAATAAATTTATAATCACTGATTTTTTTAAAAAAAATATATTTTTCATTTTTTTTTATTTTTTGAAAAGGTAAACAATCATCTTTACAATCAAAAAAAAAAATTTCAACGACACGCCCCCTTACTATATAAGGTTCAAACGTCATGTATTTTTGTGTTACTATTTTACTAAAAAAATAATTAAGATTTGAACTATTTTTGTCTAATAAAATGAAAACAAGAAAATGAAATAAAAAAGTTAAAAAAATGACGGATAAAAAAAATTTTAACTTATTTATCATATATTTATATTAAAGATATATTGACAGTTAAGAAAGCTAATCTAAAAAATAAATTCATATTTAAATAGACAGCCTCATATATTTTGTCAATGTTAGGATTAACTTTAATTACAAATATTTTAATCTTTATAAACTCACACTTAAATGATACTCTGAGATTTTGAGGCTTCTAATTTTGTATATTTAAAATTTTTTAACAAATTCGAAAAACTTAGAAATATAATTAATTTTATACTCTAAAAATCCACTACTAAAGATCGATAATTATTTAATAAAAATATTAAAATTTTTCTTAGTTTTTTCTTTAACATGTAATTTGTATCGAAAATTTTTTCAGTGCATAAATCAAGCCAATTGAGCTATTAGTAACGGTAAGCTTAACGTGTTACCACGCTTCCACACCCGTCCTATCAACGTCGTAGTCTACGACGGCTCTATAGGAAGAACTAGTTTTGA
>Ga0209400_1000544_pt1 | contig 32743 bp, 48 predicted proteins | sample M_130807_EF_Meta_FD_187313 | JGI IMG/M metagenome (GOLD analysis project Ga0209400, IMG submission 187313) | Freshwater microbial communities from Lake Montjoie, Canada to study carbon cycling - M_130807_EF_MetaG (SPAdes) (version 2) | ecosystem: Environmental > Aquatic > Freshwater > Lake... | reverse complement strand
GGAAAATGTCAATCTCTAACGCCCCTTGCACGTATAAACTTCCGAATATTGTTATGAGTGTTAAAATATCAAAACATAATAATTCCGACAGTAATTTAATATTAGAAGTTAAAGTATTATTATTCTCCATCAAATTTTTAATTGCGCTTAACAAGCATATCTCCTGAAGTTTATTAATTGATTTCATTTTCTTTTATATCTTCAACTTCTTTTATATTTTCAACTTCTTTATTTATTTTTTTTTCTTTTTTAGGTTTTTTTATTGGGGATTCATTCAACAAAAAAATTCTTGGATTTTCCTTTGATCTTGATAATATCCCTCTGCTAGTTAAATAGTAACAAGTTGTTGTTGCCGTTTTTCTGGTTATTTGTTTTTTGTATCCTTTGTATGTTCCAAGGATTAATTCATTCAGAGACAACTCTTTTTTAATTAAAAACATTTCCTTAAAAATTTCTTTGTAATTTTTTTCATCTTTTAGTTCTTTTGATACTTCTTCAGGTATTTCTTCTAAATTTTCCGCATTAAAAATTGATTCATTTAACATGATTATTTTTTCCTTTATTTTTTTGATGTAATTTAGTTTTAATCCACGCGCCCACGAATGTGGGTCGCGATTCTTTCTGCATTCTATCTGTTTCAATCCACGCGCTAAAAATTTAACGCGACAATTCATAATACTTTTTATTGCAATATTACACAACAAAAAAAGCGAGATTTTTTGTCTCGCTTTTGCTATGTTTTAAAATAAAAAATCTTTTTTTGATCGATCACCATAAAAACCAAAATAAGTAATATTTCTTTTTATGGTTAATATCTCTACATTTTCCGGTTCTACATTTTCCGTAATTGCCGTAAATAAAACTCCGCGAGACAAAATTTTTACTTGCTCAACAAAGTTTTGCTTGTCTAATTGTTTAATCCAATCATCGTGTATCATTTCATCACCTCATATAATAAATTATTTTTTATGTATCCACATTTCTGATCTTTTTTCCGCCAATACGTTTTTTAATTGTCTTTTTTCATCAATTGAATCTCCAATTTGTAAAATTTCTTTTTCCGGGTTATATTCCAGTATTGAAATTTTTTGACAAGAATAAAAAGTATTAATAATTTTTTTTGCTTCTTCAAGGTTTTTTGCTTTTATTGTTTTTGCTTCTACAACAAAAGACCCATTATACTTACTAACATCTTTAAAAGTTGTCACAATAATATTGGGGTAAATTGCATAATAAAATGTTTTAGTTTTACAATTTTTGTTCATTTTATAATCACACATCACAAGTCCGCACCGCTTAAGTTTGCATTGCGCAATTTAGCTTCTTTTAAATTCGCATTGCGCAAGTTCGCACGGTATAAGTCCGCACCGCCCAATTCAGCATCTTTTAAGTCCGCATAGCACAAGTTGGCATCGATCAATTTTGCATCGCTTAAGTTTGCATTGCGCAAGTTCGCATCGGACAAGTTCGAATGGCGCAAGTCCGCACCCCTTAAGTCCGCATTGCGCAAGTTCGCACTGCCCAAGTCCGCATCGCGCAAGTGCGCCCTGATTAAATTAGCACCAATTAATTTCGTGAAATACAAGTCCGCACCGTTTAAATTTGCATTGCTTAAGTTCGCACCGTTTAAATCTGCACCGCTTAAGTTCGCACCGTTTAAATCCGCACTGCTTAAATTGGCATTGCACAAGTCCGCAAAATTGTTTAAGTCCTCACCGCTCAAGTTCGCACCGTTTAAATCCGCACTGCGCAAGTCCGCATTGCGCAAGTCTGCACCCCTTAAGTCCGCATTGCGCAAGTTTGCACCGCTCAAGTCCGCATTGCGCAAATTCGCATCGATCAATTTTGCATCGCTTAAGTTTGCATTGCTCAAATCAGCTTTGATCCCTTTTTTACCAAAAGAATTAATAAATTTCTTATGTTCTGATAATATTTTTTTTAGTATTTCTGGTTCCATTTTTTTAGTCTCCTTTATTTTAAGTTTTCAAGAAGTGTTTCAAATTTATCTTTTGGCATAAGTCCTTCTAATTGTTCAAGTATTTGCATTTTTTCAAAATCTGAATCAGGCTTTATCTCCATAATATAATTATTTTTTAATGTTTTTTTTAGGCTGCTTAAGTGTTCTTCTTTTTTTGTGTGTGTTGCGTACATTTTTTAGTCTCCTTTAGTTTTAAAATTTTATTAACTTTGCTTTGATCTAAAGTGGAAATTGACCCTGAATTTAGCTGAACATAAATTCCTGTTTTTATATTTTTAATCAAAATGCCGGTATTAAAATAATCTCTGGTTATAGTTCCGTGACAACTAAAACCAGACGGTATGCGTTTTGCGTACATAAAAGATACTTTACTATCTATATCTATTTTGTAATTTTCCATTTTTCACCTTTAAGAATAAAATTTACCATCTACCCATTCTCCAGAACCGATCAAAACACCGTCCGATTTTTCCTCTGGTTTTTTTGCCCATGCTTCAAATTTTTCTAAATCTGTTACGATGTAATTATCACTATCTATTTTTATAATCCCCAATTCTGCCGCGACATCAATTCGTTCTCCCATAGCTTTCGCTTCGTCAAAATTTTTAGCGCCTGAAGCGCGATATCCTGTTTCACAAAAAGCGTAATAGTTATATTGAAAATCGGGGTGCACATTTACGCCATCTACAAATAATCCAAAAGACAATTGATTTGGTAATCTTTTTAAAACAGCGTTAGGCTTTTTATTAGTTAACTCTTTTTTTGATATAGTTGTCATTTTTTAGTCTCCTTTTTTATGGCTGCTTAACATCTGCAAGCCTTAAACACGTCAAATTTATTTGTAGCTATTTCTGCCCATTGCTCATCCCACATGCTATAGCACTCGCCGCGGGTATCTTTTTCTGCAAATTTTGCGGCTCCCCCCGTCGTATTAAATATATGCACAGCGGTCGATGTGTAACCCTCTCCGTGACCGTAAACCAAAACAACTTTTTTTTCTTCAATTAGTTTATTAAGTTTTTCGTAGGATATTTCTTTAACTTCGCGATTTTTAAATACACAATAATTGCTCATTTTTTTGATCTCCTTTTATTACCGGCAGCTTAATTGCTGTCGATGTGTGTATATTACACGTAACAATTAGTTATTGCAATTACTTTTTATAATTATTTTTACTTTTTTATAATTATTTTTACTTTTTTATAATTATTTTAGCTTGCGGGTTGTGGGGTGCAACATATATATAGACTAAGCTGTTATTTTTTGTGATTTTTTGCTTGACAATTTGCGACGATTAATGCTTAACATTAATCGTGACATGTTGCTTTTACTTGTATATTAGTGCTATACTAAAAATTAAAGAAAAATTAAAGAAAAATTAAAGAAAATGACAAAAAAAGAATTTCAGCAAAAAAGAAAAATTTTGGGGTTGACCCAGCGAGAACTTACACAATATTTTGGCTTTTTAAGCGTCAATTCAATTTCAGAAATTGAACGCGGTAAAATACGCGTACCACTTAATTCCGCATGGATTTTTAAAAATCTGGAGCGAGATTTATTTGTTAAATCAAAAGATTGATTTTTTGACTTAACAAAATTGATAATATATCCTTGCCGCTCGGATGTTGTGCAGCAAGGACGCTATACAATATGACAAAATTTAATCTATATTTAATCTATACGACATTAAATGTGGCCAAAAAAACGTAAAAAACCCCAAAAACAACCTAAAACTTTATTAATTAGCGCGGTGATTAAAAAAATTGGGCCCCATTTTGTCAAATCCCCTGAGGGTGCAATGTGGACAGCCGCGCTGCGTGTTGCGTTAATTGATTTAAGTAGCAGATTACACCGTAACAGCGCCCTAAAATTTTTGAATGGGCCAATGCATTTGATGCAACTGGCAGGCGTTGACCCGGATTGGATACGCGACGTTATTAAACGCGCGGGATTGATAGATTAATGCAGGCGGATTTACAAGTAAATAAGTTTATAGCAGCTTACATAAGCAACGGCGGCAAGCCGCGGTTAGCGGCAATAGACGCGGGAATCGAAGAAAAGCAAGCCAGCGTCTACGCTAGCAGATGGCTTAAAAAAAAAGAGGTCAGAACAAAAATACAAAAAGCCAAAGAAAGGGTTATGAGTAATCTTGTCATAACACAAAATGATGTACTTGTGCATCTGTGGGATATTGTTGTCAATAAAATGGATTATGAAGCAAAAGACAGGATAAGCGCAATTAAAGAAGTAAATCGGATGTTGGGATTTTTGGCTCAACCTGAGATTAATCAAACAACAAATAACAATACAGTTGTAGTATTGCCAAGTAACAAGCTAGAGGATTACAGGATTTTAAATGGCGAACTTATAACACAACAAACACAATAGGGGGATGACTAAAAATATGAAAAATTACAAAACATACGGCAAAAAGATAATCGTTAAAGCAGATTATAGTGACGCATCAAAAACAACAATCGCAATCCCAGACAGCGTTAAAAGTGATTTAATCAATCCCGGTAAAGTCTTAAAGTGCATAGTTTTAGCAATCGGTAGTGATGTAACGTTAAACGTTACAGTGGGCGATTACGTGTACATATCCAAAAATGCGGGAATTGATATAGCAACAGTAGACAAAGCAAAGATTGGGGATTATGTCAGGGTCATAGCTGAGACAGACTTACTAATGACTGTGACTGACTAGCAATCTAACGTCATGGATGACAACCAAAAAAAAATAATAGCATCAGCTCAAAAATTACTAATGCCTCAGCCAGGCGGTCAAACAATGTTTTTAGCATCGCCTGCCAAGTTTACAATCTACGGCGGCGCGGCGGGAGCAGGCAAAACCTACGGCATGGCTTTGGCTACTTTGCGCGGTTATAATACGCCAGGATTTGCGGCGGCAACGTTTAGACGCCATTTAAAAGAGCACAAGCAAGCGGGCGGCACGATTGATACAGCACGTGACATATTTCAACCATTGGGCGCGGAATTTAAAATAGCAGAATCAAAATGGGTTTTTAAGAGCGGCGCGATTGAAACATACGAAGGCCTAGAATCAGAAAATGACGTATACAGTCATCAGGGCGACCAGATACCGCTTTTAAAATTTGACGAGCTAACTCATTTCACAGAAAAACAATTCCGCTACTTATTTACTCGTAACCGCCCAGGCCCAGGACTTCCCGCCAATTACCCCTGCCAAATCTTAGCTAGTTGTAACCCAGACCCGGATTCGTGGGTCAAAAAATTTGTTGAATGGTACTTGAAAGAAGATGGCACACCCGACCACTTTAAACGTGGCGTTATTAGATACTTTGCAAGCAAAGGAGATGAGTTTTATTTTGGCGGTAATCCGCAGATATTAGCTAAAGCTTTTGGGTTTGATGCAGACACAGACTGCCATAGCTACACGTTTATTTATGGCTCATTAGCAGATAACAAGTATCGCAACACGGCAGATTATATAGCCAGCCTAAAAATGGCGGGAGACGCAGAAACTCAAGCTCTGCTCTACGGAAACTGGAACGTCAAACGAGCCGGTAAAATGTTTAAGCGTACAGATTTTGAGCTGTTTACAACACCGCCGCCATACTACGAAGCTAAAATAATGACGGTTGATACCGCTCACAAAATAAAACAAGTACACGATTACAGCGTTATGCAGGTGTGGGGTCTTTATCAAAATAAAGCGTATCTTATTGAGCAGTTTAGAGACAAAGTTGAATTTGATATGTTGGTAACTATGTTTGTAGCAATTGCAACAAAACATCCAGACTTAAGCAAAATCTATGTTGAGGACAAATCGGCAGGTACGCCGTTAATACAAGTGTGCCGCAAAGACGTAAAAACCCCCATTCACGCGGTACAAAGGGGTATTGATAAATACACCAGGGCTTGGGCTTCAAAGCCTTTTATTTCTGGTGGATACATTTATTTAAATCCGTTGGCAGATTATTTTGTAGAGTTTACAAATGAAATGGTAGCTTTTGACGCAAGCATGAAACACGACCATGATGACCAAGCTGATTGCGTATTTGATATGATTGATATATTCTTTAGCAACCCAAGAGAAGAGTTTGCGTCGCGAGAGCGTTCACAAACAGGGGTTACAAAAACTTTAAAACCTAAATATATCTAAAATATATCTAACAGGAGGTTAGAATAAAATGCAAAAAAAAACCATGAAAAAAAGTTATAAATCAGAAGATATCAAGGAAGAAATGAAAGAAATGAAAGATGCAAAAAAACAAATTGCAAAAATTAAAAAACGCAAATAATGCCAAAAGCGCATCCAGGTTTTAAAGCCGTCCAAAACAAAATCAAAAATGAAGGCTACTCAAAAGAAGAGGCTGGCGCAATTGCGGCAAATGCGGCGCGTAAAGCTTCGGCAAAAGCTAAAAAATCAAATCCAAGGCTTAAAAAAGTTAAATAAAAAAGGAGAAGACATCATGGAAGAAAACGAAGTTAAAGAAAGTGGAGAAGTAAAATCATTTAAAGTTAAACAAAAAGAATTAATGGATGATGTTGTTTTTGCAGTAGATACTATTCTTTATCCGGCCATTCGAAATGTTATTGGCATGACTATTCATTCTTATTTTTTAAAAAAAGCTGGCGTTGAAGTGCCTCCTATTACTAATTTATTCGCTTCTAAAGAATGCGATGCGAAAGAATGCGAAGTAAAAGAAAAACAAACATTAAGAGAGGCTAACTAATGGGACGACCAAAAAAAAGCAATGTGGCGGAAGATTATATTGACGATATTAAAGAAGAAAAAACAAGTCAATTAAATTTTGATAAAAAATCAGAATTAAAAAATGAAAGTCATGATGTTGCAAAAATTTCAATTATAGAATCTTTAGACTTGCTTCAAATACCGTATGACAAAGATGACTCCTTAGAAAAGTTAAGTTTAGCTCTTAAAAACGGAACAGTGTCTATGATACAAGATGGTTCAGCCAATAAAGCTGATTCCGATTTTGAAATAAAAAAATGGGGCGGTAATACTGAAATTACCGACTTAGATTTTTTAAGACGTTTGCGCAAAATGGGTATTGATGTAAGATTTGTTCGTAAAATTATAAATTCACGCGACCCTTACGCACCTGCTCGCGTCATTTTAACTGATGAACATCGCAATTTTACCGACAGACAAATACATGCAATTATTAGGACGCAAGGGCAGGGCGTAATTAATTATGATTTTAAAAAAGTTTGCCGAGAAGTTGGCAATCAACCGCCAACTAAAATAAATCACTCTTGTAACATGGACAGACATCTTATTAAGTAATGAATAAAGCTAAAGGGCAAGGACGCTCTAAAAAAGCTTACAATAAAAATTCAATTTCTTTTAATCCAGAAGTTAAAGAAATTGAAGAAATGGCAGATTCTTGGGCGTCCGATTTTGCATCAAACAATCTTCGCGGTCATGATGCCATTGATTTTGCAATTCATTTTAAACAATGGGACAGCCAAGTATCTTCTAATAGAAAAGTTAATGACAAAGAATGCCTGACAATTAATTATCTTATAGCTTTACTTGATAAACTTATTAGTGCTTATCTTAAATATGACTTTAATTTAGATTTATCTCCAATTAACGAACAATTTACAGACGAATCAGAATTAAATTCTGCTCGTATGTTAATGCGTCATTTTTTTAATGAACAATCTAAAGCCGCTTTAATGGCTTGGATTAAATGCGCTCAATTTGGTTATGCTTTTGTAGAATATGGAATAAATTACGAAGATAATAAAACCCTTAATAAAATACCTACACTTACATTTTACGAAGATCCAACTATTGCATTTTGGGATAAATCAGCTAAAAACCCAAACAAAGAAGATGGTCTTTATTGCGGTATAAAAATAAAATCATCTTATGATGAACTTGTGAATGCATACCCAGATATTAATCCTATTAAATTTGACTTAAAAGAAAATAACGAAATAATTCGATGCTGGTTTAGAAAAAAAGAATTAATTGATTACGTTATGATAGAAGGTGGTTCTTATAAGCGTTTAGATTGCTTATCTGATGATGACAAAATTTATTATGAAAATTATGCAGACGCAAAAACAAAAAGTAGTACAAAAGATTGTATTTATTACTCTTTAATTATTAACAAACACAAATATATTGATTGTGTAAAAACACCTTTTGAAGATTTGCCCTTGCTCTACCATAACATGCAAACAAGATGGAGCAAAACCGGGGAAATAACTTATCCATTTACTTATCGTTTTGAAGACGCTCAAAAGTTTTTAAATTTAGGTGTGGCTCAACTTGGCACAATGCTTAAAAAGTCTTCTGCCACTAAATTTTTATTAACTCCTTCACACTTATCAACAGACGAACAAATTGAAACGGCTAATGAAATTAGCACACGTGATGGAGCTATTTTGCTCGGAGAAAACAGAGATGGTACAGGCTCTGGACGCGACCCCATTATTATACCAGCCCCAGAAATACCTATTTCTATGCTGGAATCTGTAAAGCTTGGTAAAGTTCAAATTGAAGATTTAGGCGGTTCTTTTATAGATACGCAACAAGGGGGTAGGGTGATTGTATCTGGAAAAGCAATGGAAACTTTTTCAGAAAATACTTCGTTAAGTGAAAATTCAGTTTATATGCTGTCTGCTCAATTAACATTTTTAGAAACAATTTGTAAATTTAATCAAACTGTAATTCCTAAAATTATTACAGAAACACGTTTAATACCAATTAAACAACAAGACGGTTCAACCATTCATATTGGTGTAAATAAAGAGCTTGAAAGCGGAAAAATTTTAAATGATATGCGTTTTATTTCTAATTGCTTCCTTTACGAAGTTTCAGTAGGGCCTTCTGGCGAACAACAAAAACGTATTACGCTACAAAACTTAATGGCGTATTACTCCGCACCCAGAACGCCAGACTTTGAAAAAACAAAAGACATCTTCTCTAAAAATCTTAATATTTCAAACGCCAAAGAATTTGAAATGCGTTTATCTGCTGATATGGACCAAGATTTAATAGATTATTCAAACGGAAAAATAAGCCTAGAAACTTATTTAAATAAAAAATCTCAACAGCAACAAGCAGCAATGCAAAGTCAAATGCAAATGGCTCAAGCTCAAGCGCAAATGCAAGCTCAAACTGACCCCGAAGCAAAAGCTAATCAAGTATTGGCAGATGCTGAAACAGCCAAAGCTGCCGTTGATGGTTATCGAGCAGAAACAGATCGATACGAAGCTATTGCAAAAGCACAAGAAGCAACATTAAAAGCTTCAGTTGATTTAACAAAAGCCACTAATCAACAAATGCTAGGACAAGCTCAACATGAATTAAATGTAACAAATTCAATTATTGATTCAACAATTAAAGCGGCTGCTGATTCTATTCAAAACCCAGTTGCTGCGGCAGCTCAAAGACAACAAATAAATCAAATGGCTCAAAATAATCAACAAAGTCAACCTCCAGAACCGCCTCAACCTGAGCAAGCACAACAACAACCATTAAGCCAATAATTTAAAAATGCCTTTTGCCCCTATACCTATTAACACAGGCACTGTTCCCGATTGGAATACCAGGTTTGGGTTTCCATCAATTAGAAACATGTTTGTAGGCTCTAGCGGCAATCTATACAGCACAGCGGGGCTAGATTCAATTGCCAATTTGTCAGGTGTTAGAGGTTTTTATGAAACAAAATACAATGGCGGCTCTTATTTTGCAGTTACTAAAAATCAAATTTTAAATATTACTTACGGCGGTGCAATATTTTTAATTAAAAACATTTTAGACAGTAATTTGCCTGTTCAAATTGATGAAAATTTAAGAAATCAAATTGTTATTTCAGATTGCACAAATGGTTATGTTTATGACCAGCAAACTTCTGTTTTTACACAATTATCTGCTGCCAATAATTTTGAAATAACAAATCCCGTTTCTGTGATTGTTGTTAATAGCTTTGCAATATGGCTAGATGGCAAAACAGGGGTTTGGATATGGTCAAATCCTAATAATGCTATTTCTTATAACCCATTAAATCAAAATCAAATTGACAACAATCTTTCCATTGGCATGGGACTTGAAAAATTAGAAAGTAATTTTTATATTTTTGGTTCAACGGGCATTGAAAGATGGCAGCCTACTTTAAGCAGTAATATATATATCTCTCCATTTCAAAAAGATACAAATTTTATGGTTGATTTTGGTGCTATTTCTACGGATTCAATCATAAATTCAGTTAATAAAATTTATTTTCTTTCATCTCGTTATTTACCAATGGAAATAACAGCCTCTGGCTGGAATTATTTACCAAATTTATCACCAGATAGCCCTATTTGTGTGGGTATTTCAAGAATAATTAGTGAATATCCTGATGTTAAACGCTGTTATGGTTCTTTTTACTCGTTTAGAGGCAACTTTTTTTATCATCTTTCGTTTTTGCAAAGTGGTATTGCGTGGGTGTGGTGTGAATCATCACAAAAATGGGCATTAAGCGATGATTTAATAGTGGGCGCATCTCGCACAAGCGAATCAATTGCCTTGCAAGATGGAATTTATACTTTAACTTTGGCTCCAGCAAACATAAAAAGAGAATTAGTTTTAAAAAGACTGTGTGAAAATAAAAAAATAGGAACGTTTAGAAATTTATTAAAAGGAGTTAGCCTTGATATTGTTCAAGGAAGTTCTCAATTTAATTTAAATCATGTGCAATTAGCAATTTCAAAAGATTCACGGCAATGGCAAAACACAGTAAGTAGACCCATAGGAAAAACAGGTCAAACACAATGTCCGTTGCAATGGATGTGCGTTGTTTCGTTTAGGCATGAAATAACACTTAAATTTACTTTTTATGGAGAATTAGATTTTGCCATAGAAGGTTGTAGCGCTAATATAAATTAACAAGAGGAAATATTATGTATCAACAAGACGAACAGCAAATGCCAGAAGAACAAAATAACAATCAAATGCAAGAGCAAGAACAAATTCCAGAACAAGAAAATACAGGAAACGAAAACAATGAAGCAAATAAAGGGAAAAAACTGCACACACCAGAAGAAGTGTCTGCAATAGTACAAAAACGAGTTAACAAAGAAAGAAAAGACAAAGAAGCTTTAGCTGCTGAAAATGCCGCACTTAAAGAACTTTCTTTGCAAAAAGACGATTTATTAAAAAAAGCTCAGGCAAATCAAATTAGTCCTGAAGATTTTCAGCAAGCAATGCATTATGTTAACAAAGCTGCCGATCAAAAAGCAGCAGAACAATACAACATGATGACACAAAAACAAAATAATGAAGCATTGGGCGTAAAACTTGAAAACGCATGCAAAGAAGACCCTGAATTTGCGCAATTAATTCAAGAAGCTGAAAAAACTCCCGATGACCATCGTGTATTTAATGCTTTAGCGCAAATGAATTACATTCCTAATATTGCGGCAGTAGCTAAGCAACTCTTATCAGATCAATCAGATTTAGATATTGCCAGGGCGGCATCACCTTTTGAACTTAAAAAATATATTAAAGAAGTAAGCGATAAATTAGCAGTTAAAAAGCCAGGTCCTAATCAATATAATGTTGAACCTGTTATTAAAGGTTCCAATCAAACGTATGGTTTTGACAATAAATCCTATTTAAAAGAAAAAGGACTTATTTAAATATTGACATTTTTGCTAATAATTGAAATAATGATTATGACCCCAAAGTCCATAAACTTGAGTATTAATTTTAAAGTTTTAAGGAAACAATAAATCCTAACAGCTTTCATCGGCTCGTCTCCTCGACGTTAAAAGGTAAATGATGAAGTTTGCATTAATAGCAATTATTTACTTTTTTAACTTCGAGGAAATTATGACAGTCACATTAAATCAATCTGTAGTAACCAATTTTGTAGCTCGCCAAATGGGTGAGTTTCACGAAAATGCTTTTTCAATTCTTCGCACAGCAAATCGCAAATACGAAGAAATTTTTAACGATTCACAATCAAAAGGATTTGCTCCAGGTAGTACCGTTAACATTAAAATTCCAGGTTATCCCGGAGTGTCAACAGGTCTTACTGTAACAACCCCAACAGCAATTAACGATGTTGTTATTCCGTTTGTTATTACTGAGCAAGATATTTACAACGTAACTTATCAATGGAATTTATATCAATACAAACTAAACTTGGTTGGCGGTAAAGATGCTTTAACAGGCGACATGGAACGTGCTTTAGTTGATAACTATGCATTTCCAGCTCATCAAGCTATGGCAACAGCGCAAGAACAAGTTGCTGCGTATCGATTAGAAACGTCTGCTTTTTATTGTCATATTAATAAACCTTCAGAAATGTCTAGTTTAACTAGCTGGTCAACCATTCAGCAAATTAACAAGAAAATGACTCGTTACGAGTTTCAATTTCAAGACAGATTTATGCTAATGAATCTTGATGATGCGGCCAGCGTTGCTAGCTCACTTCAAAACATGTTTAACCAACAAATCAATGAAAAAATCACTAAAACTGCGTATGTTGGCGGAGAAAAGAACGGTACATTATTGGCAGGATTAAATTTATTTCAATCTAACCAAATCAATGTTCATACTTCTGGCGCATTATCAAACGCAACTCAATACCCAACTATTACAGTCGGTAGTGTTTCTTCTGATGGAATGGAAATTACATTATCAGTAGGTGGCACTTCATCTGCTAAACTTGTTAATGCTGGTGATTTGTTTGCAATTCCTAGTGTTTACTTGTTAAAACCAATTGAATTTGCTCCAACAAATGACACGCTTGTAGTGACAGCACAACAAGATGCTTTTGGTGACGGCGCAGGAAACGTAACAATTAAATTGCCTTATCCGCTAATGATTATGGGGATGAATGCAAACGTTGAATCATTGCCAGCTCCTGGCGCAGCCGTTGAAGCTTTTCCAGCTACCTTTAATAACAACTATTGCTATGTTCCTTCTGGTCTTAGCATGGTGCCTGTTCCAATGGGCGAAGTGTACGGTGCTGATAATTCTAAAACAATTGGTCGCGGTAACCCCAACATTCCCGTTAGTGTTTACGCACAAGGTTTTATTCTTGAGCTTTCTAACATTTTCCGTATTTCACAAATGCTCGGAATCTGTGCGTTTGCGCCTTACGTAATGCGCGTTCCAACCTTAATAGTGTAATCAAAAATCCCTAGAAAGAAATCTTTTTAGGGATAAAAAATTTTTAATAATAGGTGCTAATAATGAGCTATCAAAATATAAATATTGCTTCTCCAAGGTCTGGTATTTACGCAAGTTATCAAGACATTTATAACCAAATGACACAAAATAATGTTTTTGAATTTATTCCTGGTTCATCTTCTGTTGCTATTCCAAAAGTTGGATCTGAACCAAAAATTACTTTAACTGGTTTTGGTACTTGTAGCTTAAGAGGCGCAATGACAATAACTGGAACAACAACTGCTAAAAATTCTGTATTAGGTAAGTTGCCAAAAGGATTATTTGCTATTCAAAATTTTTTCTTTCCTGTTTCTTGTTATGACGTTATTAACAAAGATTTTTACCAAAATACTTTATTAATTTCGGGTGTAGATGTTTCAGTGACTGGCGCAACAATTTTAAGCGCAACAATAGTAAACGCGGGATCGTTTGTAACTATTCCTACTATTACTGTACAAGGAAATGGTACTGGTGCAGTCGTTTCAATTGATGCAATGCAACTTAAAACCGCAACTTTACAAAATCCTGGCACGGGATACGCTGTAAATGATGTTTGGCGAGATTTAGACGGCGGTCAAATAAGAGTTAATAGTATTGGCGCGGGAGGTTCTATTGCTACTTATAGTATTTTAGCACCTGGCGTTTATATGAATTTGCCATCAAACCCAGTCCCCCAGACTTCTACAACTGGATCGGGTACTGGAGCAACGTTCAATATGACGTGGGAATTGGCTGCCGTTAGGGTTTCTCCTAACATGGGATATGACCCTGCAAGAACAACTATTGTGGCTAATGGTGGTGTTCAACTTAATCCTGTTTTTTCTAATCCTTCAATAAATTCTATTGTTTTATGTAACGCAAGCAAGAATGTTGGAGACATTATTTACATAGATACACCCCCTATTTTATTAAAACCATATTAATGAGGGTTTATGTTAGTTGATTCTTTGGTTTCGTCATGTATTTCAAATGCGGGCTTGCAAGATAAACAACTTGAGCCTGCAATTGACGGCGGTGTACAACAAGAAACGCTAGACGAGTTAAATTTATTGTTTGACTCTTGGCGTTCTTATATACCGTATGCCTCAGTATTTAACTTTACAAATTACGAACAATTAAAAAACACGCAATTTGTTAGCGTTGACATGGTGTCGTTTGTTTTTTCTGGCAAAACTGTTCAACAACCATTGCGTCCTGTGGATTTAACAAAATGGGTTGAATTAACCTCAATAATAAATTTATCGGGCATACCGCAAATTTATTATTTTGACCCTCAATATCAAACCATTTTGGTTTATCCCGTTCCTTCCGTTCCAAATTATGAATTTATTGTATGGGGAAGGCCTGCTATTGGTCCGCTAAAACTTGGCCAAGAATTACCACCTCAAGTGCCTAACTTTATGATTGACGCTTTGCAATACGAAGGCGGCTTTAGGATGGCATCTAAATATCGCGTTGAATGGAGCCCAGAGCTAGAAAAGCTCAGAGATGAAAGTTATAACACGCTTAAATCACAACGCGTTATTGCGCTTTCGCCGCGTATAAATACAATTTTTAAATCAAGAAATTCTAGCGGCTCTTTTCCATTTCTTTATTTTGCCTCTGGAGGGAGGTCTTAATGAGTTACAACACAAATCAGCCTACCGCATTAGTTGCACCCAATGGGTCAGACCCACAAGAAATAAAAGCGTGGATGTCTACGTTGTGCACTTTTATTAATAATCAAATGGCTTCTGGCACACAAGCTACCTTTATGACCACTGCAAAGCTTGCGGAAATGGTTTCTAATAATGACCATTCACAGGCAGGAAAACATTTTTTTAATCAAGAAACAAATAAACCAATGGTTTCTTATATTTCAAGTGGAAACCTTGTAATTGCACCTATTGCAACATCTTTTGAAGAAAGAATTATGCCACAAGAGGTAAAAAATGTTTAGTGGAATTGGTAATGCGGTAATGGGGCTTTTTGGCGATCAAAGTGGTGGATTTAATAATTACGCTGATCAAATGCGGCAGCAGTCTCAAGCTTATAACCCTTATATCAACAGAGGCAATGCGGCAGGAGATAGGCAAGCTTTTCTTTCTGACTGGCTTACAAAAAACCCAAATGCTTTACAAGACCAAATAGCCAGCGGTTATCAAATGTCACCGTATCAAAATAATCTGCTAGACACCGTTACAAACCGCATGAATATGAATGCGGCCAATACTGGAATGCTTCGCAGTCCTTTGGCTCAAAAAGCCTTAAACGATCAAGCGAACACCATGACGGGTCAATTTATGAATGACTACGTAAACAGAGGCGAAAACAATTTTGGCCTTGGCATGCAAAATTACGGAATGATGAACACCCTTGGCATGCAAGGCTTAACAGGACAATCAGATTTATTACAGCAAGCAGCAGCTGCAAACTTAAAAGCCGATCAATCAAGACAAAACGCAATTAGTAGTATGCTTGGATTAGGCGCAGGCATAGGCTTAAATATGTTAATGCCAGGTGCTGGCGCAGCAATGGGTGTTGCAGGCAGTTCGGGTGGATTTCAAGGAGCAGGCAGTTTAAACCCTAATGTGGGTGGATGGACGGGAACGCCAAGCTCATCAAGCATTATGAGGATGTTTGGATGATGAATTCATACGCAAGGTACGGAATATGGGGTGAAAACCCAAACGGAACTTCTGTTGTTGACACCGCTTTTAATACAAATAAAGCTATTAATGACCTGTTTACTCAAAAAAACAATTTGGCTATGGGGCAAATGCTTAACCAGCAAATGCAGCAAAATTTAAATCTTGGCAATTTAGGGTATCAACAAAAACAAATGGAAGTAAACAACCTTCCTTTTCAACAGGATATTGCGAATAAAATGTCGCAAATTGGACTTGATTCCGCGCAATCAAATTTTAACTATACGCCACAGCAAAGAGCAATAGCAGAGCAGGCCGCGCGCGATAAAAGTAATCTTGAAAACTCTCAGGCCGGATATTACAAAGCTCAATCTGGTGTTGATGCAGCGAAAGACCCAGCGGCTTATTTTCAAAACCTTTTAGATAAATACAATTCTGCACCTCAAGGCTCTTCTCAGAAGATATTCTTTGGCCACCTGCTTGGGAATATGAGCGGAGATGATGGCGGCGTTATGTCTATGGCAATGCCAGGCGGTACAAAAGGCGCGGCGGGTGTCAATATGGCTATGGGTGGCGCAGGCGGCTCAACTGGCGCGGGCGGAGCATTGAATGTGCCTCGAATTGGGCCAGATGGAATGATAATCAATCCGGGAACCGTTAGCTCTAAATCAAACAGAGGGATGCAATATGCCGGCATAGATTCTAATGGAAATCCTGCTACGTATTCATCGCCAACAATGGCAAACACAACAGCAAACAATAATAGAATAGCATCTGAACAAGAAGCACGAGTTTTTGCAGAGCCTGTTTTATCAGGCGTTCAGCCTTATCAAGGAGCTTATTTTGGCCCAAATTCACAAATAATAAAAGATGATGTTTTATCATATTTTGGAAATCAAAATGCTAAAACAAGACTAGACAATTTAGCTTTTGCTTTAAAATCAGCACCCGAAGCTGCGGGCATGATTGGGAGAATGACAAAAGGAGGGGAGGTTGGCGAAGGTGTTTTAAATCAACTTCAAGATTCTTTAAAGCAAGGCACACCTTCAGAATTTTTTCTTAAACATGGCATACCACAATCTTCTTTAAAATACGCCTCAGACAAATATTTAGATTTACAAAACAAAGCTGTTGAAGCAGCTGTTAATGCAGAAAGAAATAATTACAAAATAAATTCCTCAGGATTACCAGATTATGCACAAACGCAACCAAAAAAATTAAGTTCTTTTGTAAGAAATGCAATGACACCAGAGCAAATTGCTCAATATGAAGCGCAACAAGCTCAAAATAATCCTAAACAACCACCAACACAAAATTCAAATATTCCTGATGACGACACTATTAAATCTATTGCTGCAAACAATAATATAGCAATTGAAGATGTATTAAAAAGGGCTAAAGCTCTTTTTGGAAATAATAAATAATGGCTAATTCTGTTGATAATGATTTAATGCAATGGTACTTACAAAACCATCCTGCCCAGATGCCTCAATCTGTTCTTAATTCTGTTCAAAATCAGCTTCAAGATAGGCAGCAAAAGGTGCCCCCATCTCTTACAAATAGTCCTTTTTTGGGTCATTTAATGGGAATATTGGGCACAACGGGCGAACGAGCTTATAACAGCATCGCTTCGCTTTCAGGTCTTCCAAAAGACAGCACTGATTATTACCAGCGTTGGGGTAACGTTCAACCAGGCGCGTTAGACAATATTGGAGAGTCCGCGCTTGAAATGATTCCCGCATTTAAAGCAGCAAGAGCATTAGGAGCTGCTAAATTAGCCGCATCGCCTTTCTTGGGTGGTGTTGCAGAAAATGCCGCCGCTGGCGCAATTCATGGCGGATTGTTTGGAAACGAGCAGGGCGATGACAAGCTGGCGCAGGGCGCAATAGAAGGCCTTCAAGGCGCAGGTATTGGTGCTTTATTTGGAGCTTTAGGCGCAGCAGGCAAGCCAATAGGAACTTATTTACAAAAAAAACTAGTTAATCCTTTACTTCAAAAGGCCGCTCCAACTATCCAAGAAATATCGGAAAAATTTCCTTGGAGTCAGACGCAATCGACGCTTAGAGAAAACTACAAGACAGCAGCGGACGCAACAACGCAAGCATATAAAGACTCAGAATCTGCAAATCAAGCCGTAAATCAAGCTGGAACATTTTCGCCCGATAACTTTGTAAGTGCGGCAAAACCTTGGCTAGATAAACTGGCCCCAAAAATAGAAGACAATCAAAATTTAGCAACGACTTACAAGCCCACTATAGATGCTTTAAAAAATGCAATTAATAAGCCCCCTTCAGATTTTATGAGTGCCGCAAATAAACTTGAAGACCTTACGGCTGGAATGACGCTACAAAAGCAAGCAACAGGGACAAAAGACCTATTATTAAATCAGGTTTCTGGCGAGTTAAAAGATGCTTTAAAGCAAGACCTTATGAAAGCAAGTGAAGGCCTTACACCAAATCCTTACGAAGCCCTTCAAAAAGCTAATGCTGCTAATGCGGTCAAAAAATCTTTTACTTCAACGCCACAGCCCACAGGAAAAGAAGAGCTTAACATTCCTTTGTCAGAATTTTTTAACAATGAAAACTCATCAAACCAAGCAGTATTAAAGAATTACATGCCAACGGAAGGCGATACAAGCACAGCAAGTTTTGAAAAGTTAAAAACCTCTTTAGGGGGCGATAAAGACGCCGCCGCAGGTGCTCTACAGGGGCATATTTTTCAAAACTCTTTGAGCAACGGAGTACCAGATTTAAGAAAAGTATTAAATCAATACAATAAATTTTCAACAGAACAAAGAGACTGGATTTTTAACCCAGACCAACAATTTTATCTTAAAAATGCTTCTGAAATAAGCACAAAATTAAAAAACAAAAACATTGGCCAAACAAACCCAGATTTAATGTCTCACGGCATAGGTGCACTTCTTGCACATTCAATTTTTGGAATGCCTGGTTTAGTAGGCGTTGGCGCGTTATACGGGGCAAAGCATGGCGCAAATTTAATTGCAAAAAAAATGGCAACCCCAGAAGGACTTAATACCCTTAAAAGCTTACAACAAAACGGTTTCCAATTTGCAAGACCTTTAGGTCGTGCGGTAACGGCTGCAAGCTTAGTGGGCAGCAACCCCGCAATGAATATTCAATCTGCTCAAAATAATACACAACCTAATAATAGTACAGGCATCTCAGGTGTTGATGCGGATTTGCTTGCATGGGACAGAAAAAGAAGGAGTGCACAATGATAGATAAAAAAAACGTAAGAGTTACTCAGCAAGGCGATACAACACCATTGCTTCCTTATACAATTAACACTCCCCTTAATAACTATTTTTTCTATAAAATTGGACCTAAAATTGGGCAGCCATTAGTAGGCGGAACTGTTGAATTTTTTGACAATTTTGCTCAAGAAGAACGTCTTGATACTTACTCGGATGTTTCAAATCCAGCAGCTCCCGTAGTTAACACCAATCCTATTATTTTAGGCTCCGACGGTTCAACGGCTTCAAGCCCTTACCCATCCCCCGTAATTTACCTTCAAAGCGCATCTTATTTTATTGTTGTAAAAAGCGCAGAAGGGCAGGTGCAATGGACTATTCCTAATTACACAGGAGCAACTTTTGGCACGGGCGGAAACCCAAGCCCCGCTGGCGGCGTTTTAAATCTTTTGGCCGATGGCCAATTTAACTGGCCAATTAATTTTAGCTTGCCAGGCACAACGCCAGTGGGATTAATTACGAACGCTTTCACGTCGGTATCGCTTGGTTGCTATTTTCTTCAAGACACTGGCACTAAAACAAACGTCGTAACGTTTAATAACATTGCTAATCAAACAATTGAAGGGAACCCACAGCAAGAAATTGTTTTGTCTTCAACAGCAAGTTTGCCAGAAACACTAAAAGACTTTGTTTGGGTTTATGGCGGCGTTTCTGCTTTTCAAGGAGAAAATTCAACGTTCTCACTTCAAATTGAAAACAAACAAATAGGCACAACGCCAATCACAATAATCCTTGAACAAAATTTTGGAGGAGGGGGATCGGCTACAGTTTTTACAACGTTAGGAACATTTCAGGTAACAAATACTCGAGATAAATTTATTTTAAATTTTATTATTCCCTTAATTACAGGAAAAACGGTAGGCACAGGAAATTATGCCGCCATTCATCTTCGGGGTGCGCTTGGTCAATTTTCAAATTTTGGTTTTACAAACGCTTTGATGCAAATCGGCTCCATTCAAAATCCTATTTATGTGGGTCAATCAAACTCAGATGAAAAAGCTCAAATCGTAGGAGAGATAACAGATTTATCTCAAGCCGGCTGGCAAACCGATTGGTTTAACATGATTATTCAGGGAGGATATATTTACCCTCTTACAAACACAGGGCAAATTATAACCGCCTCTACTTTAAATTCACCGCCAAACGGAATAAAACTTACGGCATCACCTCAAAACTTTCCTGTAACTGGCAATATAAATGGAATAGCCAATGTCAGGCTTTATAACGCTATCGGAAATGCTGGCTCAAACGAAATTATAGCTACAGCAGCTGGCAATGTTGTAAGCGTAACAAGCATTTACGGATTTAGAGAGCATAGCGCTTACACCGCTGGGACAGCCCCTGTCGTCGTTGCAAATCCTGTTGTAGGTTTAAAATATAATATACAGGTTGATCCTGTCAGCGCTAACACAGTTAGCATGACCTTCCTTGATAAATATACTCTTAATCCTAACCCTGCCGCTAATTATTCAGGTGGGGACGCTAACATAAATTGGAACGGCGGAGGCGTTGTTCCAACGTTAGGAATTGGAGTTTTATCTTATAGGACTTCATCTCCAAACATAAATGGTACAATTTTCCCAGGTTTCATAACCTCTAACTTGCCCGAAGGGAATAAATCAATATCTGCGGTTGAAATAACACCCGGAAACCCTACAACATCAGCAGTTTATAATATTTCTTTTAATAGCAGTAGCATTCCCGATTATCAAACCAATGTACAGCAAAGAAATTTTGATTCCACAATAAATTTACCTCAGACCGTTACTGCTTTTGCACAGTATAACTCTATAGAGTTCGGAACTATATCTAATAATGTTAGAGGAAATTACACACAGATTTCACCGTTAGCAGGTCCTGTCGCGTCTTCTTTTGCAATAAACTTTTCTGTGAATGGAGCAATTAATACCTTAGCAGGAGGAATCAATACTACGGTAATAGTTCCATTTTTTAGCTCGAATACTTTATCTCAAAACATTCAAATATTTGCCAAAACAATTGCTACACCATTTGTCTGGACTATTACATTTACGGCAGCTCCGACAGCATCACAGTATTTATTGTTTTCAGACAAAACAATAGATTATTACCTTTGGTACACCGTCGATGGCGTTGGAACAGACCCCGCAGTGGCAGGGCGCACAGGTGTGGTTTGTGCCATTTTATCAACCGACACAATACCCGCAATTGCCACAAAAACAGCTACAGCAATGGACTCATTAGTAGTCACATTGCCAGTAACAGCATGCCCCTATAGTGCGCCATTTGCAGATTACATTTTACAATAAACGGAGAACCCTATGAGCTTATTAGAAGACATTAAATCAAGAGAAAAACTTTTAACAGGTGGCGCGCCAAGTACTACGGCAGGAGATATTGATCCATTATCGCTTAATGAAGACAACCCCTTACAAACAAGCATGCAATGGCAATACACCGCTGATTTAATTGATTCAAAAGATCAAAATAAACTTTTTCCATTTTCATGGATTAAGGTTTACTACAATTCAACTTTGTTTGTTGGAACTCCTAAACTTGTAGTTGAATACCCTAATAATAATAATGTTGATAGTTTAATTGCGTTCGGATGGAATGGTGATAAAGATTTTCATAAAGGTGTAAGAATTTTAAGCACAGGAGTTGATAGGCTTGGAAGAACAATTAACAGCACACCAATATGGGATGGAGAAAGTACTTTTGACCCCGCTACTCAAATAGCATACGTTTTTGTTGGTGGCGGAGTTAGATAATGAAAAGAAAATTTATATTTTCTGTTAATCCATCGGCATTTAATTTGCCAACGCCGCCGCCTACAGAAGATTGTTTATTATCTCTTGGAAATGGAAATTTATTAAACCTTGGCAATAATACATTTTTAAAAGTTACTTGCGTAACAAACAATAATAACCTTTTTTCTGTAGGAGACAATGAATTACTTAGCGTTGGAACAGAAGAATACATGACCGTTTAATAAAAAAGAGGAAAAACAAATGAGCAATCCAGATTTAAAACAAATTTATGACGGGAATCCTTCAACAACGTTACCAGATACAGCGTTAATGTATTCTTTTCTTCCGCCTTACGGAAACACAGATTCAACAGGAATTTCAATTAGTGATTTAAAAAAGCAATTTTCAAATGAAACAGATATAACGGTATCATGTCCATTTAATGTTGGCTCGCCAGTTGGAACAACTGATTTTACAGCTGTTTTTACATTTAGAAAAGTAGGAAATTTAGTTACTGTTTTAATTCCCGCAGTTGGTTTTAATATTGTAAATTTTGCTGCTTTTAGAACGGTTCGCTCTGCAAATCCTAATTTTCTTCCAGCGGCACTTACACCATCAAAAACTTCGTATGGTTTTATTACAACAAACAGCAACGGATTAGTGCCTGAAGGTTCTCCAGGTTCGTTTGAAGTAACCTTTGACAGAAATATAAATATTTATTTTCAAAACACTAACGGAGGTTTTCCAGTCGGATTTTGGGGTGGAACTGGTTTTTCTCAAATTGGAGATAACCGTATTCAATTAATGACATATTCGCTTAATTAATAAATAAAATTATTAAAAACATAAAGAGAGCAAACAAATGAGCAATCCAAATTTAAAACAAATATACGACAGAAATCCTTCAACAACTTTACCAGATACAGCATTAATATATTCTTTTCTTTCGCCTTACGAAAATGGTAATAGTACTGCTATTTTTTATTCAGAATTAAAAGCTGAAATTTTATCGCCTTATTTACAAGCTTTTGAAGTTCCTGCGGTAAACACTATTACAAATGGGCCATATATTGTAATTGACGCTGAAAGTAATATGACTTTTAAAACAGGAAAAAGTTTATTTTTTTTGGATCCTACAAACACATATTCTGGATCTATTTCAAATTCACAAAATGGAATAAAATTAATTGCAAATGAAAATGTTGAAATTGATGCTAGTTTAATTTTAAAAAACAAAGATACGGGCGTTGTAGTTGGATCTTGGAACAAAAATAACGGAGCTTTAGGAATAATAGATTCTGAAACTGGATTAGCTTCTGCATATTTGTCCATAACAACTGTTAATGGTCAAACGTGGTTAACAATTGGCAATGGTAATACTACACAACCTATTGCTTTTAATCACAACACAAATCAAAACGGCGTTGTTTATCTTGATGATAATTATAGAATGGTCACACCTGTTTTGTTGTCAGGTCAAGCTTTGGTGGGTAATACTTCAAATGCTCCAACCCCACAAAGCGTGTTGCTTGCTTCAACTCCTTTAAATTCTATTGCAGCACCAAATTCGGATGTTTCTTTAAATTCTAAAAAAATAACAAATCTAGCTAAAGGAATTAGTAGCGGAGACGCAGCTACAGTAGAGCAATTAGCGGGATACCTGCCAGTAGAAACCCCTTTAAATTCTATTGAAGCACCAAACGCAGATGTATCGTTAAATAATTATAAGATTAATAATTTAAAACCAGGCACGTTAAGCACAGACGCAGCAACAGTAGGGCAAGCAACTACTGCTTTAGCGCAAGTATATTACGTTTCAATAACCGGTAATGATACCGTTGGAACAGGATCTCAATCTGCTCCTTTTTCTACTGTTAACAAAGCTTTGTCTTTAATTTCAGTTAACAATACAACACATGTAACAATTTACGTTGCCCCGGGGTCGTACACTGAAAATATTGTTGTAAATAAACAACGAGTAGATATTGTTGGAATGGAAGCCGCATCCTCTCAACCAAAAGCGATTAAATTTCCAAGCATTTCAATTACAACGGTTGGCAGCAATGTTGGAAATTATGTTGACAATGGCGTATCAATTTCTAATTTAACTTTTGCGGCAAGAACGGGAATAGATGCTTATGGCATTTCGTATTCTGGCTCTAATCTTTTTGTAAGTTTAAATGATGTTTTAATTGGAAATGACGCAAATATTGACGGAATTTTAATGAACGTTACTGATAGTAGTAGACTTTATATAAATAATTCATCAATTAACGTTTCAGGCACGGCGGTTGCAATGAAATTTTCAAGAGGAGAACTTTGGGATTTTAGAAACAGCGCTTGCACAAGTGGAAACTCTGATTGTCTTGTTACTAATAGTAATAATGTTGCAATTTATTCCGCCATTAATAGTTCTTTTTCTGCTAATTTTCACGTTTTTAATTTTACGGGATCAAACAATAAAGGCGTTATTGCAACTTTTAGTCAGTGTTTTATTCAAGGTGTTCCAACAGGCAATTTAAATACAGACGCAATTATACAATTAGGCACATCATTTACTATTAGTTTTAATAATTGTAGTCTTGTAAATGCTGGTGGTAATTCGCAAGTTGGTAATGCAATTGTATATTTAGGATCGTCGTCTGTTTTATTATTAACTTATTCTGCTGTCAGCACAACCGCAACTAATAGTGTTGTTTTTGTGCCGTTCAAAAGCCAAGCAACAAATAATAGTATTTTTCAGTATTATGGAAATGTATTTTTATCTTCAGGTGGAGCAAATGTTTATTCAAAACCTGTTTCGGGTGTTGGCGGATTTTTATTAGTGTCAAAAATGGCAACAGATAGTTAAAAGATGAATCTTTTAAAAAAAGCAATTGTACGTTATCAATTAAGTACGCCTACGGAATGGAAAGTAATCGGATATGTTTTTTTAATTGTTTCACAAATAATGAGCGGATTTTCATATTGCACAAAACATGAAATTTTAGCGGGAATAATTCTTGGGCTTGGATATTTAGCAAAAGAATGTACAAAATTAGGAGTCTATAAAGAAAATTTAGAAAACAACAAGGAGAGTTTAAGTAATGATAAAAAAAATTAGTTTGCACGTTATTATTTTAACGTTATTTTTTTCAACCGGTATTGATATAGCAATAGCAACAAATCACTCTACATTAAAAGATTCAAACATAGAAAGCACAAAATGAAATTTTTAATTTTTATTATAGCTACAATTTTGTGTCTTCAAACAAGTTGTGGAATATTATTATCACCGCCTGTAACTTGTGCAATTGGCAATTTAGCTGCTGAATGTTTAAAAGAAGCAAGACGGTAAATAAAATAAAACTTTAAATATTTCCTGCTTACTTATACAGGGACTGAAATTTCACCAGCCAGCCTAGCTTTTTGTTTCCTATTATAGTAGCCGCTATATTAAGAAACATTGTAGCAGTTTACATTTTTTTAAAGTTTTTTATTTATCCGATAATAGAATTTATCGGATGTAATTCTTTATATACCTTTAATCCCTCTTTTATATTTACCCTTCCCTTCCCCGATCATCCGCCATAAAATCTCGATCATCTCAATTTTAAATCTCGATCATCCCGATCTTGAACATCCCAAATTCAAACCACTATTCTTATAGGCAGCACATGACATATTTCTTGTTGTAAACACGCAAGATAGTTATTCTTAAATTTTATTTTGAATTCTATTATTCTCGCATGACTTGCATTCATAATTATTGTTGTTTTTCTCTTGAAAAAGCTTTGCTGCAATTAATTGTTGATAATTTTCTCTAAACAAATCATGCATTCTTGCGCTTTTTTGAAAAAATCGCTTAGCTTCAATAAGACAAGCAAATACCAAACCAATAAAAAAACCAAACAATATTAAAAATATTACGTTAATAATTTCATAATTTTCCATTTATGCGCTCCTTTTATATGCTGTTTATTATTTTATGCTGCTGTTTCTAAAAAAACTTCTGAAGTTGATGGGTTCGGCGAGTTATTAACAAGCGCATCCAAAAGATCTGCTGGAGCGCATTTACATGTCCAATAACAAGAATTTTCTTCTTTTTTTAACCTAAACAATACCGACATTTTAAAATTACAAACTGGACAAACTGGATTTTCTATTTCCTTATTCATGTTTCCCTCCTTGGGTTGTTTTAATATTAATATCTTGCACAATTAGTGATTTGATGCCGTAGTTTATTATCAAAAATAATAACGAGTCAAACATATTTTTTATTGATTATTATTTTTTTCCTGTTTGTTTTTCAAAATCTAGGTCACTCCTTATCACGGGTAAGCATTCTCCCTGTTCTCCAGACAGAAATCCCCTATAAAAACTCATATGAAATTCCATGGGGATTTCTGCCCCAGTATTGCTTAATTTTTCCTGTCTTTCCTGATAGCCTTCTGCATACCCAAAAACTAATATGGAGATTAATAATGACCAGTAATAAGTTTCACAGACTACAGAATGTAATTGAGATTGCAGGTGTTAGCCCCAGCACTCTATGGAGAATGGAACAAAGCGGACAATTTCCTAAGAGAATAAAAATAGGTCAACGGGCAGTAGGTTGGCTTAGCTCGGAAATTGAGAATTGGCTAAAAGGTAAGCATGTGGATGGAGGTAATCAAAATGGAGCAAATTAAAAGAAAAGGGTTAGACGCTGCGAACGTACTAACCCTTCCTATAATCATCTAAATCAGCACTCTTTTCTACATATAATTCAGGCTGATAAAAAACACGGCTACTTATAGGATTTTCAAATTTCTCGCGTAAAAACCCTTGATAATTTTCAATTTTTTCATCAACGCAACTGGTTAATTCTTGCAACATCAATCTAAGCTTAAACCAGCTCCTTCTATCTATAAGAATTATTCTTTCCGTTGGTTGTAACGCATTAAATTCTTCAATCAATGGAATAATTTGTTCAATGATTTCTTTTTTTCTATCAAATTTATTCATGTTATCCTTTAAAATGGTATGTCATCCATATCAGCAATTTCTGCATCTTGTCTATCCTTTGTATAAAATTGTGATTCATTTTCTTTAGAAAAAGGAAGATATTCTTTTATTTGAAAATATTTTGAATCTTCCTTTTCTTCTATTATGCACTTACCGTAACACCCTTTTAAGGTTTGCTCTGTTATTTCACCCAACTCATACAAATTTGATTTATCAATAGCAGCCAGTAATGATTTAATCTTCCAAAGCGATTTATTTGAGTTTGGCAAGTAATCTTTTAAATCGCCCGTATTCCCCGCCAAATCTCTTAAAGATAAACTAATCTCAAGCATCTCGTTACCAGCTTTTGAGATTTTTTCAGTTGCGTAATTTATTCTAAAAAAAGCCTCTCCTTTTTTTAAAGGTTGTTTAGCTTCTTGCATTTGTTGCTCCGTTAGCGGGTTGTATTTCATTTTTTACTCCTCCGTTAGTGTTTTTTTTAATAATTAATTTTCTTTTGCTGACGCTATAAGCATAGCTGCTTTGCTCATTGTTTTATTTTCAACAATTGGCAAACCAGAATCAGATTCCGTTATATTTTTAGCATCGTCTTCGTCATAAATTCCTCCAAAACCAAACGCATACCTGGCGCATTGTATCAAAGCTTTATGCCTGAGCATTCTAGCAGTGCAAGTTTGCCAAGGCCCGCTAATCTTGTAAGGCCCATTGCTTCCTTTACCTTCAAAAGGTGCCCTGTAAGTTTCTATTAAAAATTCTCTTACAACCGTTGGAAATTTTCTATCTTTTCTGTAAATAAGGCATTCAATCCATTCATAGCATGGCTGACCCCCACTTAATGTGATTTTTTCGTCTGAATATTTAAACTCTATTCCATCTAATTGGGGTTGTGAATTAATAATTCTGCTCCAACCATCTACGCCAACTACAGGAATTATTCCATTTTTTTTGTCAGGAAAAGCATAAATTTCTTTAGTAAAAGGATTTAAGCCATATTGGTCCGCAACAACAAGTAATGCGGCCATTTGTTCGTTGGTAACTTGCTGTCCGTCGCGTTGAGAAAAAGCAGTATTTTTAAGTATGTTCATTAGATTACTTGAATCTAATGTGTATTTTTCCGCAAATTTTTCAATCAAACTTATTCGTTTTTTTTCTACAACAGGAACAATTTGTTTATGTTGCTCTACCCTAACCTCTTCTTTTTTAAATTCAGCATCTTCAAGTAAACTATTTTCACTTAAACTATTTTCATTACTCATTTATTATCCCCTCATTGTTAAATTTATTTTCAGCCCAGCCAGGCAATGGCAGCTCTTCTATAACCTCAGAGCCTTTTGCGGTTATCCATGTATCGTGTGTTGTATACCCTCTCCATTTCCCCACTCGATTACAATCAGAATAATATTTTAAAGCCTTTTGTAATTGAAATTTACCCATCTCTAGTTCTACGTTTGTTATTTGATAACAAGCTACAAGATAAGGCTCATTTTTTTCAATCACTAAATGACATATAGCCCCAGGTTCTTTATCAGTTAAAAGACGAATAGCCTCCCATTGCATATAAGCCTGTATGTGATATTCGTAAGAAAATTTAGCGCGAGAAAACCCAGAACGAGAAGCATCTAATGCAGTTTTTAAATCAAAAATAATACCTGCTTTTTTGTTATAAAAATCTGGACGAGATTTTAATAAAATTCCAGTCTCTTCATCCTTCCAGAATATTGACTGCTCTATCATACAATCACCAGACAAGATTAATTCTGAGTTATCATAAGCTTTAAACGCTTCAGACATGCCTAGCATTTGATTATATTCATCTTGTTTAAGAATTGTCTTCCCGCTATTTTTTTCTATTAACTCTTTATAAGCATTAGAATTTTTTCTGGGAATTTCCTCTAATACTATGTACTCTTCTTCAAATTTTTCAGGCTCTAACAATAAAGTGTGTAATCCGCTGCCAAATTTTAAAGCGTCTGTACTACCACCTTCTCGATTTCCAAGAATATACTGCCAATGATATTTTTTAGGACATTTTAAAAGCAATTTAATTCCGCTCGCTGATATTCCTTCACTAGCGTGATATTCTTCGTTTGTTAAGTTTTTTATTTCAGCTTTCATTTTTTTTCTTTTTCCTCAATTGCGCAAGAAACAATTAATTTTTTATCACTTGATGTTATTTTCATTACTCGTCTCCTGGCTCATATTCTAAATAATCGCCGTTCTTATGTTTTTTTTGGATTATTTCTAGCTTTGTTTCATCATCATACTGCTCATCTTGAAACATTTGTTCAGCAAATTTTTGAGCCTCGTCAAAAAAAACATTAGCAATAGAATCAGCTAATTGTCTGCAAGCAGAGTTAGGCATGACATCAAGCACGCCCTGCAAAACAGATTTTAAAACAAAGGGGTCTACAAATTTCATCAGTAACTGAGGATCCATTTCGTTTAGCATTTCTTTGTAAACAAATTTTTTGTCTGAATAATCTAAATCACAAAAATCGTTAACTTCGATGCTATATTCTCTTATGATTTCCCGCGTTGCTGGAAAAGCTCTTGTTGTGTATACACTCATTAATCACCTCATTAATTAATTACGAAACAAAAGTATAACAAAAAATTTGTTAATGTAAACATCTTTTTTATTGTTTTATTAAATAATCAAAAAACTCTAATCCTTTTTTATTGTTTTATTAGATAGTCAAAAAACTCTAATCCTTTTTTTTTGTCATCAAAACTTTTAGATATCTCATATCCGTTTTTTAGTTTTACCTTTATTTTTACGGTATTTTTATCTGATAACCAATATTTTTCGACGCCGCTTTCAGTCAACAATTTTCCGTTGTGTTTAATTTTGATCATATAGTAATCTCCTTTTTACAATTTACAATTAACAAAAAACTTGTTGATTATAATTGACATTTAAAGTTTTGTGTAATAGATTTAAGAAAATGAAAGCAGCCATAGCAAAAAAAATTATTAAAGTTTTTGGAAGCAGAAAAAATTTAGCCGAAAAGCTAGGTGTCTCTTTGTCTTGCGTCGGAAACTGGCTTAATGGTTGGTCACAATGCCCTACTAAAAAAGCCATACAAATTCAAAAAATCTCTGGAGGAAAAATTAAGGCGATTGAAATAGCAGATTATTTAAAGGAATTTAAAAATTAGGGGGTTGCGGGAAATTTATGAGGTGATGACCCGCAACCGGTGAAACTCACTTGTTCAGTGATTAACAAAAAAAGAATAACATGAAAAAATATCAATTGAAAGCAATAAATATAATTTGGTTTTTGTTTTTTAACTACTGTAAACTTGCGCTCGATTGATTGCGCGGCAAAATGATTTTGTTGTGTGAAGTTTTAGGATTCGGCTACAGAAATTTTAATTCTGTAGCCTAGATAAAGTAGCTGGCAGGCTGACTTCAAGGAGAATTTTAACATGGATGCTTTTCAAAATAAAGCAAAACTTTGCTTGCTTCTTTTGTTGCCGCCCTCCCCTACTTTTACTTTAAATTGTATTTAGCAATTTTTTATTGCTTTTTTTTGCGCGAAAATTTTTAAAAAATAACATAAAAGGGGTCTTGTATGAGTCGTTACAGAAAAGTAGAAGTAAAACTTTGGTCAGATTTAAAATTTAATAACATGACACCGCCGCAGCCTTGCGGTAGATATTTATTTATCTATTTAATGACGGGATTGCACACTACGCAAATACCTGGCTTGTCCAGAGTGAGCGAAGAAACCTTGGCTTCAGAACTAAAATGGAGCCTGGAAGGCTTTCGGGAAGCCTTTCGGGAAGTCTTTCGGGAAGGCATGGCGAAAGCAAATTGGGAGGCCAAATTAGTATGGCTTCCGAACGCTTTTAAGTACAACAAGCCAGCCTCTCCCAACGTCGTCAAGTCGTGGAGTATGGACATAGATTTACTCCCAGATTGCGACTTAAAAAGCGAGGCTTTATACAAGCTTTCTGGGGAGTTAAAAGTGATGGGGGATGCTTATTTTAAAGTGTTTAAACCGTTTCTTGATAGATTACCAAATTCGATAACTAAGCCTTTCGATAAGGCTTTCGATAAGCCTTTGACAAAGTCTATCGATAAGCCTTTGACAAAGCCTATCGGAAAGCCTATGCCTAATCAGGAACAGGAACAGGATCAGGAATTAATAAACCCCTTTAACCCCCCTTTGAAAAATTTTGAAATTGAGGCCGATGCACCCCGAGGTTTAAATTTAATCGAACAACCCATTTTTGAATTTTGGAAAATTGAACTTGGTCACCCAGACGCCGTGATGGATAAACACTTGGCCAGAACAATTCGCGAAGCAATAGGGCTGCACGGTAGCGCAAAGTGCAAAGAGGCAATCCAAGGTTGCAAGCTTGACCCGTGGTGCAACGGTACAGACCCAAAATCAAACGGCGTAATCCACGACGGCTTGGGAATGATTTTGAAAAATGCTGAAAGTGTTGAGCGATACGCATCGATATTTAAAAACAGGGATAAAATCAAAGTACAGCCCCAGAAAATAGCCGAAGATATTGCTGCAAAAGAAAAAATAAAATGGGAGAAAGAACAGCAGGAAAGAAAAAAAGAAGCTGAAAAAGAAGCTGCCAGAGCTGCAACTGAAAAAAGATGGAAAGAAAATTATCCGAACGAATTTTTATTTGAAAGTGAGCAGTTAAGCGTTATTCAAAAAATCGAACGACGCATCAAGGCTCACGAAAATTGTGCTGAATACGACAAGCAAGCAAGCAAGAAAAACATTATTGAAATCGATAATGAAGCGCTTGAAAAAAAATACCCAGATATTTTTAATTATGAAAAAAGCAAGCTTACTTACTACTGGGCACTAAAAAAAGCAAGAAAAATGTTTAATGACAGTCAAAAAATTTAAAAATTTTGTTATTTTTGTAAAGTTGATTATTTTATTGAATTAAAAGTACCCAAAATATTGAATCTGAGAGCCTTGGTTTGATTATTTTGTGATTTTAGTAGAAAGGGTAGGGCGCAACAATAATTATTGAATTTATAGTGTTTAAAATAGGAATTTTGTTTGTTACCATAAATGCTAATTTTTAAAATTTAAACATAAATAAAAATTTGAGGGCAGGGCGGTGAGCATTCGAACGGACAGATTAAAAAAATTAACAGTACAGGAAAAAATAATCTGGAATCTTTACAAAGAAATAAAAATTATTAAAAAACTTTTAAAACAAGTTGAAAAAGACATGCTTGGTTATAAGCACAATAATTATTATCATAGTAGCGTTGCAAGCAACTTAAAAACAAGATGGCAAACTTTTTTAGACAAGATTAATTTTTTAAAAAATGAATGAATGCAAACACAAGTGGGCCTACGCTGCAATTTTGCATATGACAATTTGTGAATTTTGTCACAAACAAAAAACAGAAAAAGAAAACAAGTACGGCGCAAAACGCACGACTTACAATAACAGAGAGTATCATTCAGCAAAAGAGGCAAAATATGCGGCCAAGCTTGATTTAAAAATTAAAGCGGGCATTGTTAGTTATTATTTAGAGCAAGTGCCGTTGCGTTATAAAGGCGGCGGAAAGCTTATATTAGATTTTATTGTGTTTAATGTGAACGGTAGTGTTGAGTATATAGACGTTAAAGGCAGCATAACAGCAATGTATCTAGCAAAAAAACGCATAGTAGAATCGACGTATCCAATAAAAATCAAAGAAGTTTAAAATCTGTTGTATTAAGATATAAACCTTAGTTTAATAAAAAAGAGCCTAATCGGCCCTTTAATTTTTATTTTAATCATTAAAAATATTTTTTATTTTTTCATGATTTATTTTTAAAGTTAAATAGTCATTAACAGAAGATGGGAAAATGTCAATCTCTAACGCCCCTTGCACGTATAAACTTCCGAATATTGTTATGAGTGTTAAAATATCAAAACATAATAATTCCGACAGTAATTTAATATTAGAAGTTAAAGTATTATTATTCTC
>Ga0209400_1000543_pt1 | contig 32783 bp, 29 predicted proteins | sample M_130807_EF_Meta_FD_187313 | JGI IMG/M metagenome (GOLD analysis project Ga0209400, IMG submission 187313) | Freshwater microbial communities from Lake Montjoie, Canada to study carbon cycling - M_130807_EF_MetaG (SPAdes) (version 2) | ecosystem: Environmental > Aquatic > Freshwater > Lake... | reverse complement strand
CTGCCCACACTCCTGTTCCGAGGATTTTATCACCCCAAGGGCGTTTTGGTGGTTTTTCACCGGCTGCTTTGGCAGCTGCTTTGGCGAGTTCCCACGCTTCCATAAGTGCACGACCCTTAGCGCTTCCGCCCTTCATAAACTTCTCCGGTTCTTGTCCGCCCGACAGCGCCCCAAGCATACCCAATCCACCAATTCCGCCCAGAATATGACCGGACCCTTGGTTGTCTGGGTCAAAAGCAGCAAAAGGCGAACGCATGTCGTCCGGGTTGGGAACAATGTAAGAAAACGGGTCGCCGCCGTCTACTTCCACTTCTTCAGTGTTGTAATACCCAAGATTAGGAGTGCCTTTTTCGCGAAGGTAGTTTCTGTAGGCTTCCACAACTTCCCGACCCGCCACCGTGTCCGTCCCGAAATAACCGAGGTCGTCTGTCCCTTGTTTCTTAAAAAAGTCCGTGGGGCCGACGTACTGGTTCCCTTTCCAGTTGTACGATTCATTCCGTCGGGCTTTCATTATTTGGTCTTTAAACCAATCTAGGCCAAGGCCCGGGTGGTTTCCTCGTCCTTTCATGGCGAAGTCAAATATGTCGCGCTTCACCGCTTGATCGTCACCGCTGTTTGGGCCGTTTCGATCGATGGGATCGTTGTTAAGATCGTGAACATCCCCACGAAACTGCAGTGGGAGAACGTATCCCCCCTGAGGTTCGAATTTAGCCGAGGTAGCGCGAAGTTGAGCTATGCGATCCGCGAGTTCTTGCTTTTCCCGATCCGAATAGTAGTTTTGGTAAGCGCTGGTGTTAAATACTTCTTCTAGCCGGTCGGCTGCTAGGGCGTTCTTATCTTTAAACGCCATCTTGCTAGCGTTGGCCATAGAATTGGCCATTGTTGGGTCTTCAGCCAAATGAGTACCCAGAATAGTGGAGTGCATTCGGTCGTAAGGATCCGATTCTTTCCAATCCGCGAACTGATTAAAATCGCCACGGGGAGCGAGTCTCGGCTCATAATGGGTGCCATGGTAAGCCTGATTGTCGTATCCCTGCTCGGCCATGCGCTGCATGCGGGCTTCCGTCGACATGTCCAGACCCTTGGCGTCGGCCAGCGAATACGCCGCCCCCAGACCCGCCCCCACCCCTTCGCGGGCCGTAGATTCCACTTCCGGGGTGATTTCCACGCCCCTGCCGCGCTGGTGGGCAAGCAGAGCTTCAAGCTCTTCGAGGACACTCCTCAGCGGCTTTCCGATAGTACCGCCTTTGCCATAAGCTGGAAGATTAAATTCGAGCTTTGGTTTCGGTTTTTCCTGCGGCAAACGAATCCGAGTCGAAGACGCGTCAAGAGGCATCATGCTGAGACCCAATTCTGACGTCATACCACTAAGTAGTTCTGGGAGGCCGAATCCGAGGTTGTTAATCAAAATACGCGGGTAATCAGCAATTGAGCTTTCAGACTCTTTGCCCTTGTATTCTCCGTGGTGGTTGTAACGATCCACAAGATCCAGCCCAGAACTTAAAAGACCGGTTGGGTCAGCCATGTCAAGCGCGTCAACGGGGTGATGCATAGCCCAATTAGCAGCGTGGCCCAACATGGAGCTGCCACCGGGGGCACCGAATACATCGTTTGGGTCGTCTGGTCCTTCTGGCAAGTACTTGGATTGTGTGGCATGAACCCGCGCTCGTATCGATTCTGGGTCCGGTTCTTCCTCGCTGAAAATACGTTGAAGGACCGGATAATCGGACTGACTGAGAGTGTGTCCAAGATCACCAAAACCAGCCGCGACTGCCATCTCAGAAGCGATGTGTGGGAGATACTTAATAAGTCCACCTCCTGCGAAGGCGTGCTGTCCGCTAGCGTTAGCCATGCGATCGCGATAAAACCGCTCTGGGGACAAATCCACTTGCCCGCCGTCCTTCATCAGGGGCAAGCCCTCTTCTTGGATTTTGTCATTGATGCGGTTGTCAAGCGGCATGACGTGGACGCCGCTCGGTCTGGGAGCAAAATTGCTGTCATCATCCATGGCTGCTTCCCAGCCGTCATCATCAAAGTTACCGTCTGCGTCCGTATACATCTCCATAATTTGTTCTGCTCGTTCCTCCGGGTCTACTTCGTTATAAAGCCCCCTCGGATCGTGCATTAGTGTTGCGTCTGAACCGAGTCTTCTCAACTCGCCGGAGGCTATTTTTGGAATTTCGTTGTCGTACAAGCGAGTAATGGGTCCAAAACCGCCAGAACGCAATTTTTGAGAACCGGCGTCGGTCCACCCAAGCCCAGAACTACCACTAGTGGCAGCGTCCCACAGTGCACGACGGAATGTTAAAGGCTTCCATTCCTTCTTAAAAGGGGCATCGCCCATTACGAGTCCGCTAGGGGTCAAAGAATACCCAAGTCGCGTCCCTCTAGCATGGCGCAGGGACTGAAGTTCATCTATCAGACTCATGGGATTAGAAGAATCAAACGGATTCTCATAATCTTGCATTCTTAGCCACGACAATTGATTTTGTCCATGGGGAATGTTGCCAAAATGGCCGGGGTCTATGTTCTCCGGGTTTGGTACGGCATCTGGGTGCCACAGAAGATGCTCGCGATAATTTTTGCCAAAATCCGACCTTTTGCCCCCATAATCATACATTGGGTTAGGAAGGGTGTATGACTGCGTACGAGAAATAAGGTCTTGCAGAGATTCAAAGTCGTCCTTGGTGAATCGACGGTCCGCATTTGGACCCCCCAGCATCCCGGGAAGCCCAAGATAATCAGACTCGTCGGCTTTGATTATGCCTTTCTTTTGAAGACTGCCCAAAAGACCAAGCCACCCTTGGCCAACATCCGAACTCATGGGGGCGTTACGAAGTTCATTCAGCGTACGGGAAAACCACTTAACCGGCCCGCCCTTGTCGTACCCTTGAACTTCGCCGCCGTCCTTGAATAGGGGCAGGCCCTCTTCCTGAATCTTGTCGTTAATACGGTTGTCAAGAGACATCAAGCCCATGTCAGTAGGAACACTAAGCTTGGTGGTGTCAAAGTCTGGTGTGTACCATTGCTGGTCAGCGTCATCCCACTCCGGAGTAACATTGTCCCGTGCATAATCGTCTATTTCTTCGTCAGACATAGTACGATTCAACCCAGCAGAAAAATAATTAGGGTCGTTAGGATTCCCACCCAAACGAGTAAGTTCTTTTCTGGCTAGTTTTGGAAACGTCTTGCCGTATACGTCTAGCGCATTATTGCCCATGTTGCCGTGCCATCTGGCCGACTGCGTAATTGGTCCTGTCCACCCAAGCCCAGAATGGCCGCTAGTAGCAGCGTCCCACAGTGCGCGCCGGAACATCAGAGCTGGCCATTCCTTTCTAAAAGGGGCATCTCCAACGGCAATTGCCCTAGGAAAACTATCCGGAGCATAGTCTCTGCGTGAAACGGGGTATATATCGTAACCAAGCTGACTACCCAGCGTATGTCTGTTTGACTGAGCTTCTTCAATATTAGTTACGGGGGCCAGACCACGGCCCCGCATCGGATTTTCAACGTCCTGCAGTCGTGTCCAGCCTATCTGGCGTAGACCTTCAATACCGCGTGTCATGTTCTGCGGATTGTAAGTACCAACTTTTCCATAATGATTGGCGTCAAAATGGATATCATCTGGGACAGCATCCGGGTGGTGCATAAGGTATTCACGGTAATTATTGCCGTTCATGGTCCTTAATGTGGCATAACGCGGGATAAGACCGTCGTCTACATTGCCCCACAAAGGAGACCTAGACGCTTGCTCATTCATTCGGTGGACAAAATCCATCTCTGAATTAGAAAGCTTCTGCCCCCTCTTAAGTAGGCTCATCAACCTGTCTCGTTCGTCCTGTTCGTAGTACGACAGTTGAGGCTGATCAAGTAAAAAAGATTTAGTACGCGGGATTAAATCCTGCAGAGGTTCAAAATCGCTTTTGGTGAATTTCTTTTTTGGATCAAAGTTGGGGGGAACAAGCAAACCCGGAAGCCCAAGATAATCTATTTCTCCCGCAGTAGTTCGACCTTCTCTGGCGAGCTTTTGCGCGTAGTTAAACCACCCTGCTCCGGTGTCTGCGCTGTTAGGCGCATTTTCGATCTCTTTCAGCAGACGGGAGAACCATTTTACTTCGCTCATTAGATCACCTATTAGCGAGGACGGATGCCCGTGCGGAGATTCTGCATGTTCTGGGAGATCTGGGCGGTCTTTATACTACCACCCTTTTGAAACAACGGCAATCCTTGCGTAAGAATAAGATCTTTCAGCCTGTTATCCAACGGCATCACATTCAGAGTCGGGTGGTCGGGATGAGGATTACGCTCTTGATTTTGTGCAGCTTGTAAACGACGAAGCCTTACTTGAGCACTTCTTACAGGGTCGGTCCCAAGGGCAGGGTCCCAAGAAGGATGGACTGTAAGAGACCCTGGATCCCCGCCCAAGCGGGTCAGCTCATTTTTAGCAAATTTTGGAAATAGGGTGTCATAAAGTTTATCAGTTGACGTTCCGGTCCTACCCCATCGCCTTTTTTGTTCAGCGGAAGTAACCGCCGCTAGACCAGAATTGTCGCGGTCTGCCGCGTCCCAAAGTCCCGCCCTAAATAGCAAATTTTGCCAATCTTTATTAAATGGTGAATCCTCCGTTCTGTTACTTTGAACTTCGTCTAAAATTGTGAAAGGATAGATAACTCCATGACGATTGCCATGACTGATACCAGAGTCCTGCATGCGCAGCCAACCAAGCTGCTGCCCTTCTGGTCCGTGGTTCCCAAAATGGTTATAATCAAACCCGTCGTCTCGGTCCGCCTCAGGGCTATACAGCACGTGTTCTCGGTAGTTGCGACCGTAGGGAGTTCTATAACTCGGGTAATTTTCGTACAAGACCTTGGTAGGCCGTCCGGGTCTAGGGTTCTCCGGAAAGTCTTGACCTGCTATTACACGATTTACAGTCGGAAGCCACCCCTCCATTTCGTCGAAGCTGTCTTTGGTGTATCGCTGGCTCGGGTCCAGACGATTAAGACCCAAATAATCCAACTCTGTATTCTTAACTCGGCCTTTCTGCTGAAGGCTGTTAAAAAGTCCCATCCAATTTTCCCCTGTGCCTGCTCGCATATCGGCATTGCGAATCTCATTCAGCGCACGGGAAAACCATTTAATCGGTTGTTCGGTCATTGAATCACCTGCTAACGGGGACGGATGCCAGCACGAAGATTGCGCATTTCTTGGGAGATCTGGTTGGCCTTTATACTACCCCCCTTTTGAAACAACGGCAATCCTTTCTTAAGAATATCTTCGCCCGTTTTGGGGCTTAGGGTAAGGACATTCAAAGGAGCTGCATAATAACTTTGGAAGTCTGGTCGAAATGGACCCTGTAGGTCTTTCTGGGCGGGTTCAATTGGAACCAAGTCGTCCCCTTCCATCCTGTTAAGAGAATAACGAGGAACTCCGTTTTCTATTGTTCTGAACGCTGTTTTTGGGTCTTGGCCCAAACGAACAGCCTCTTTACGCATAATGTCTGGAATCATAGAATCATAAACGTTAATCCGTCGCTGGCCTAAACCCGGATACCGACCTTGTTGTGCTAACCCAGAGACAGCGCCTAGATTAACTGGTACTCCTTTGTTAACAGCTTTATTAGCCGCTTCCCAAAGAGCTTGACGGAGCACTAGAGTTGGCCACTCTTTTTGGAACGGTGCGTATCCTGTTCCGCCAAACGGTAACCCATTACTATTGGATGCGGTGACAAGAGGGCCTTCATGGGTACCCTTCATGACATATTGAGAGTACGGGCTAAGATCTGACCAATCGCCTAACGCGTCAAACAACTCCCGTTGTCTGTCAACACGATTACCTTGCGCGTCGGATTCATTACCAGCCCAACGGTACATCGGCTCCCCGGTTGGGAGAATAGGGCCGTTGTACTCCATATTATGATAAAATTTATCCTGAGTGGGGTCGTGCCGCAGAGATTGCATTTCGTCTACAAGCGAAAGAGCGCCTACGTCTGGGTGCTCCCAGTCCTGCATGCGATTCCAGGCAATCTGCCGAAGCCCTTCCTCGCCCCGCCCCATTGTCAGAGGGTCGTAGCTCCGAATCTCAGAAAAATGATTGGGGTCCAAAGACTCCCAGTCTTTCAGAGCTTGGGGCGACCACAGGACGTTTTCTCGGTAGTTTTCGGCTCCGGGGGTTCTTAATATGCTATACCCACCCCACTTCTTGGCCCGGGAACTCTGGGTCATCAAGTCATGATATCGCTGCATCTCGCGTTCAGACAACGGGGCGCGAGCTGTCTGAGGATTAAACGGGCGGGCCGGATTCAAACGACTCTCTAGCTGAGAAAGTTCTCGCTCCTGCCCAGCATTAAGCGGCTCTTGATCCAGAGTAAAAGTGTTAACTTCCGGGAGCCGGTCGCGCAGCACTTCGAACTGGTCGCGATCAAACCGCCGCGAAGCGTTATCCCCACCCAGCAGATCTGGAATACCTAGAGTATTAAGTTCTTCCTTCTTAACTCGGCCTTTTTGCTGAAGGCTGTTAAGAATGCCAAGCCACTCCTGCCCAGTAGCCGTTCGGGGACGTTCCGTGCTAAGCAACTCATCTAGAGCGCGAGAGAACCACTTAACCGGTTGATTGCTGCTCATGGAACAGGCTCCTCTTCCGGCTCCATGACTGGGGCTTCCGGCAGGGGCTGGGGGGCATCAGATGGCGGAATGCCGAAGCTAAGATTCTGTAGTTGCTGACCAATATACGGGAGCAAGTAGTTCTGGCTGCCGTGCATTCCAGCACCCATAGTAGCTGCAGACAGCCCCCTGTAATTCCTTGGGAACAACGGGCCTTCAGCGGCGCGAGTACCGAGAGCATCAATAATCGGGCCAGCCAACGGAACCTTGTGCAAAGCGGCGCGAGTCAAGGGGCTGGAATGTATGCCCTTCAACAAGTCGTTAATAAACCCAGAAGACGGCAGCTGCATCGGCACCCCGGGAGCCTTACCAGCTTGCTGCTGTATGGCCCGACTGAAGAGATTAATCTCAGCCATCTCGCCCGGGGTGAAAATGCGCTTAAGGAGCTGCCCATTATTAGCAGTCACGCTCTTCCAAGCGTCGACGAACCCCATTGGGTTTAGGTTCTTGTACGGAGAGGCTTGATTCCAAAGTCGCGACCAGACTTCGCTTTTAATTTGATTCCATTGCTCTGGCGGCAACAGGGTTTGCAATTTATCCAAATCTTGAACGGCTAAGCGGTTGTTGCCCACCACCCCGGAGCGACCAAGAATGGTATTAGCAGCTTGCTCTGGCGAAACCATAAGATTGCCGCCAGTCTTGTCCATCTCCACCAGCTTGCTAACAATGTCTCTGTTGGCCCAAGTCCTGCGGTAGCCTTCATCTTCAGCCACCCAGTTCTTAAGCCTCCTAATGGCGTCTTGGTCACCCACTACAGAGCCATTGGTAACCGCATTATCGAGAACACTATCAATTTCTCTGATGATATTCTTTGTAGCAGCCACTTCCAGATTGTTGCCGCTATGCTCCATGGCGATTTGATGGTCGGTTAACCGCTTGCGAAGCTGAAAGATGTCTGACAGAGGGGAAGCTTTGTTAGCTGCTGCCGCAGACCCCAAACGATTTCCGGACGTTACGGATTTAAGCAGATCAAACGTCTTTGGAATGTTTGCCGGGGCCAAACCGCTATCTTTAATCGACTTAAGAATCGTTTTGAATAACGGGACACGAACACCTGCCGCGTTTCCGCTGGTAACAGCTTTCAGCATGCTGTCATCCAGAAAAGCGCGGTCTTCTGCTTCAGTGTTAACCAAAGCCGACTGGATGTCCGGACCGTGTTCACCGGGGGCGCGAACACGCGTGCCACCCGCGACATTCTCGCCTAGCTTGTCGGCTTCAGCACGCAGCGCGTCTTGCTGGGCTAGATCGCGGGATATCGGACCCATAGCGGTGTTTTCGCCCAACCCGCCGCGTCTTGCTACGGAGTCCGCCATAAGCAACGCCGGATCCTGGGTAATCTGCGCGTTAGAGAAGTCCATCCCGTAGCCTTTGCCCAAGGCTCGACGGGCAGACACGTCCGAATTGGTGGTCTCGCGCATGTACGACTGGAACGCCGAGCCAAGGGCTTGATTTTTGGTAAGGCGCGTAATTTCTTCGTCAGACAGCTCTGGAAAGGCGTTTTTAAGCGCTATGATACCTTCTTGAGTAAATTCTGCTGTTTCTGGATTATAGAATCTAGGGACCGGCATCACCCGCTTAAACATCCAGTTCAGCACTGGGCCGCCAACGCCCTGCATGACAGCAGCCGACCCAAAATCCCCTAACGCTCCGCCAATATAGTCTGGGTTCTCTTGAGCACCCGCCTGATCCGCCGCTAGACGTTCTAGAGTCTTAGCACCAGCATAACCAGCACCAGCGCCAAGAGCATTAATTCCCCACCCTATTGGACCAGAACCAGAAGTAAGCGCCCCCAGCGCGAACCCCGGAACCTCCAACAAGTTACGATCAACAGCTTGTTCGATACTTGCCTTTGTAAGACCCGGCCTATCCAAATAGCGGGCTTCGCCATTCGGGAGAGTGATAAGGTAATTACCGAACTTATCAGTGCGGACCGAATCTCGCAGTTCCGGATAACTCTTCAGCAGGACATTTAGTTTCCCCGGTAGGGCTTCGGCCATGTTTGCGGAAAACATCGGTGTGCGCGGCTTCGTCCCTCTTGGGTCGTACCCAGCGACATCCGGGAGTTCTTCACCAGTAAGCGTCGGGATATCTGGAAACTGAGTCTCGTCTTCGCCTGTCACCACGTTCTTCAGCATATGCCCAAGAGTCTGCCCTTTAGGCACGAAGCTGGTCTGCTCCTCGAACCGATACTCCGTGGGGCTAATTGTTTTAGGCTCAGGAGGGGGTTCTGACGAAAAAATGTATTCCCAAGGCTGTTTTGTCATTGTGCTGGCCCCCACGCCCCCGGAGTGTTCGGATCGCCGCCTTTATACTCGTGCTTGCCATCAGGAAATTGCACGACCTGACCAACTGTGAACCCACCAGCTGGCATAGGCATGACCGGCCTGTTGTCTTTCGGTGGGTTGGCAGCTCTATCCGCAGCATCTCCGCTGTGCACAAGTTCCGGGTATTGTTTAATCCATCTTTGGTGTTCAACAAACGGACTAAATGACAATGGCTCTCCGGGTTTGGCGTTCCGCGTAGCCTCAGCGTATTTTTCTGCCAACTCCAAAGTGTGGTCGGCCACAGGCTGCATCTTGTTTTTAAGAATCTTTGCAGCGGATATCAAGACCTCGTTTGGATCGGTTATGCCAACAGTGGCCATATTAAGTTCACGCAAGAATTCGCCCTGCGTAATACGACCACCGAAAGTAGCTTTAGCAACGGCGTTTGCCATGCTGACTTTCGCGTTCTCGATAGTCTGGCCCTGCTTCAGATTATAAAAAGTATCGACCACATCGGCGGGAACACCAAAGGCAGTTACAGCCGCAGCAATGTCAGATTTAATTTCGTTCAACCTACCACCAGTGAATCCGTCTCTAACAGCGTCTTCAATGTGCTGCACTTGCATAATTGCTTGGGACGCAGCTGCACCCTGAGTTGCGACCTCTTTAAGAGTGTTTTGGTCAAGTTCCGAAAAGTTCTTTAGTGCGCCCGACTCAGCCATGTTCAAGAAAGTACGGCTAGCGGCCAACCCAGACAGCAGCTTCTTTTGGGCCATCACTTCCGGAGGGTATGGAAGGTCTTTGCCATACCGCGCGGTTTCAGTGCGCCTGTTCATGAAGGCTTGCTGGAGCGCGAGCTTTTGCTGGTCCAAGGTGAGCTGGGCGTTCTTGCCTGCCGACGAAAGCCCAAGGGAGGCCGCTTGCTGGGCGTACTGGCGATCAATAAGCCGCTGCTTCTGCTCCGCTTCGCTGTACCCGCCCATAGCGTTGCCAAGGCTCTCGAAGAACGAGCCTGTCTTGGTCGGAGCGCCAAAGCCCGCCGCCGCAGCCATGTATGCGAGATTCGGGCCTTTCTGCGCCGGGGGCTTTAGCAGCTCCATCGCCCGTTCCTGGGCCTGTCTGAAAGCGTCCATCGCGCTGGCCGTCTGAGCTTGCATCTCCGGAGTAATAACATTGCCCATTGGGCTGTACGTGGTCTGACTCTGGGTCATGGACCGAAGGGGCATGCCGGTGGGAACACCGCCCAAACCGCCCAAGGAATCCGCAGCGGCAGTGGGGTCGGAATCGTCGCCCATAATGTCGTCAGGGAGGTCGCCTAGCGCCCCACCAAATTCAAATTCATCAGGCGGCATTATTGACCCCCATTCAGAAGACTACCAAAACCGTACGCGGCGCTGGCAAGCTGGGCCAAACCGCTCGGCTGGAAGGTGCTACCCGGGCCGGTCTGAGACTGATTAATAGTGCCCTGTGGTGTGAACGACTTGATCTGAGAATTAAGCCATTCAGCCTGAGTCTTGGGATAGTCGCGCTGCCGTTCAAAATCGCCCTGAGCCAGAGCGGCTTCGCGTTCCAGCTGGCCTTGCTGGGTGGCACCAACCGACTGCAGAGCGGCTTGATCATTACGAGCCAGTTGCTGTTGCATCTGGGCGAGCGCACCCATCTGTTGACCCGCTTGAATGCCCCGGTTTTGGTCCTGATTAAACAGATTACCAGCGGTGGAATACCCAGACTCCAGAGCCTGAGCCTGCTGACCCAAGATTGATTCATTCGCGTCACGAACGGCGCGGTTAGCAAAGTCCTGATGACGACTACCGCCGAACTGCCCTGCCCCCGTGAAAATGTCGTTGACGGCTGGCATGAGATTCTCGGACAGATTCCTTTGTCCAAGCTGTGCGATTCGATCCGTCACCGCACTATTGTACGGAGACATGTAAGACTGAATGTTCTGCGGCAAAGTCCCAGTGGCGCTCTGAATCATGCCCTGAGCAGCGGTAAGATTGGGCTGATAACTACCAACTCCCTGCTCAGTTAGTTGCGCTGCTCGCTGCTGGTCCGCAGTAAGCGGGGCCACACGATTTTCTACCGGGGACCCCTGATACTGTTGCCCAGCAATCAAGTTAGACCGCTGGATCATGCCGCGCAGGTACTCTTGGTACCACGCTGGCATAGTGGTCGTACTGCTGGTAGTCTGGGTCGTATTAGGAGGTGGACTTCCTTGGAAGAGGAAATCGCTAAAATTAGTCGGCATAACGGCCCCCCTTCATGTACTGCTCCGGAGACTTGGCCTTAGGAGGAATCTTGGACATCGGGGCAGCCCGCTTGTGCTTGCGAATGTTCATTCGCATCCGGTCGAGCTTCGCAGCCCCTGCTTCGTTGGAGCCGTCGCCCAGAGCCGAAACCGCGTCTGCGTCCATTACATACTCACCGTTGCTAAGCACTGCCGGAATGCTATCGCTTTGCCCGTCTCCGGGTCCGCGAACGTATCGACTCGGCATTTTACCACGCTGAGCGGGTGCTTGTCCCATATCGATACCGCCGCCTCGTGCATGAGCACCAACAGGGATCGAATTATCGGTAAAGTACAGGTGCTCCGGACGAGACCCGTAGGTGTAATAGTCTGCTGGTGTTGGGTTTCTGTCTCGCTGAAGGACGTCGGAATTTCGTACGGCGTCAATAAGCTCCTGCTGGAGCCTCTCGTTCTCCGCTGCGGCGTCTCGCTGGCGCTGTGTGCCGTTGGAAGTACTGGAATCACCAGAAGACCCAGACGACTTCTTACCACCAGCCATTGCCGTAACCGCTGCCATCAGAGCACCAGTGGTCAGCGGAGCGCGGCCCAGAAGAGTGTTTTCAAACGTGGGAGTGTTCCTGCTAAAATCACCTTCACCAGTTGCTTTAATTTGCTGAGCAGTGCCTGGGGCATTTCCCGAGAACAAGTCGCTAATGTTGGACCCAATACTACCAGTAAAATCGGAAACGTCCTGACCAATACCGGTCATACCGGAGCCGCCGAGCATTTCACTCTGGGCCAGCTTACCACCGCCGTAACCAAGAGCCGCAGCGAGGAGCGAGTTCTTGATGTCCGAACCAGTGGCGTAAGAGCCAAGACCGGCACCCAAACCGGCACCGATCGGGTTGCCGCCCGTAAGAGCCGACCCAAGATAACTGCCAGCGCTAGGCCCAAGATAATCAAGGAAGCTGCTAAGGTTAAAGAATTCCGGGAGACCCGTAGTCGGGTTGATAGACCCAGAACCGCCCAGCGACTTCAATACCTGGGCTTCTTCTGGGGAGATATGCGCCAACATGCTGTCGCCATTCCGACCCTGCGAAGCGAGCATACCGCCAATCTGGGCCAGCCCACCTGAGGTCGGAGAGGGGTCTCCGTGACCGCCGACGGGGCCTCCGGAGGCATAGCGACGATGGGCAGGACCCATAGGGGCGCTGTGCATCCCCGGGCCTCTCCCAGGCATTACTGAGGGCTGGCGCGGCTTCATACCAGAACGTCCGTCCATACCGCCACCGATCATACCAAGGCCGGGAGGCATGGTGGTATAATCGCCGGGGGGTTTGCCCGGACCCATTCCACCAAAACCACCGCCCATCGGCATTCCGCCACCGCCGGGAGGGGGACCCATTGGGCCACCCATTCCACCAAAACCACCGCCCATCGGCATTCCGCCACCGCCGGGAGGAGGACCGCCACCCGGACCCATGGGGCCACGAGCCATATCATGACCACCAAAACCAACTGGAATAGGAACACCACCCGGACCAACAAACGTCTGCCCAGCATAAGGGTCGACTCTTAGCATTCCGCCAAAGCCACCGCCCATTGGCATTCCACCAGCACCAAGGCCCATACCCGGGCCGGGGCCAACAGGAAGAGTGGTGTAATCACCGGGGGGCTTACCGCCCATGCCCATGCCCATGTCCATACCGCCGCCCATCGGCATTCCACCAGCACCAAGAGGGGGACCACCCGGGCCACCCGGATAACCCGGAGGAGGCTTCGTGAAATCAATGCCAGAACTTTTCATCCAATCATCAAGGCCCTGCTGGCTAGTAAATGTGGGACTTCCCCACACCTGACCGCCACTTGGACCACCCATACCGCCGCCCATTGGCATTCCACCAGCACCAAGAGGAATCGGACCCATGCCGCCACCCATTCCACCAAAGCCACCGCCCATCGGCATACCGCCAGCACCGGGAGGGGGGCCATACATTCCGCCCGGGTTTCCATCGCCTGTTTTCATGTCGGGCATCCCATTTGAAGTATTAAAATTACCACCAACCATTCCGCCTTCAGCGAACTGCTGCGGGGGCATTCCCTGCGGGGACATTCCCTGCGGGGGCATTCCCTGCGGGGGCATCCCCTGCGGGGGCATTCCCTGCGGGGGCATCATTCCCTGCGGGGGCTGCTGCGGAGGGGCCATCTGAGTCGGCGGGGGCGGCGGGGGCGGGCCAAGGTACGGCCCTAATTCCTGAGGAGAGCCGCCCGACGGGTGCATCATGTTTTCCTGATTCTGCTGAGCGCCATAATCCTGGATCTTTTGCATGTCCGCGCTTCCACCTTGAGCAAACTTAAAAGCCATCGGTGTCTGGGCCAAACGCCCAAAAGACTGACCGGGATGGGACATGTGGGGCTGTCGGGAGGCCATGTTCCAGTTACCCTGAGTTCCATTGTTCATGACCGCCCCTCCATGGGCAAAAGATATTCTACCGCCGTTCTTGCGACTGTTTCCCGCTGCCGATCGATTAGCATCCCGTCGCATTTGTAGTTGTCGTGACGCCGTTAGATTCGGGTTGGCTCTCGCATAGTTAGACGTATTCCAATAATCGTCCGGGTGAGACTCCCACCCGGAGTTAGTGGAAGTAAGTCCGTTAACCGCTGGGCGATCAGTGCTAAAAAACGTGTTAAAATGTGTGGTATTCGGGTCTGAACCTCGCGAATAACCAAAAGGAGACGCACTTTGTATCCCGTAACGATAGACTGGAGTCTTATCAGAATTTGGATACAATGATATATTCGGATTAAACCCAATAGCACCAGTCGGATCCGAATTGGCGTAGGGGTTTGTATAGGTGCTTCCAGCAGTCGGAAGAGACCTATCTTGTTGCTGTGCGTGCTGATTAGAGGCATATCCACGATCGGTGCCTTGGTGCTGAGACTGCACAAAATTTGGGTTCATATAATTGCGCAAATAATTAAGAGAGTTGTTAGCGTAGTTGGTGTAGTCGTCGATGTGCTGGTTGTAGTAGCTCTTACCATAATTATTCCAGTAATCCGACTGCGACATCGTATTAGCTGGAGTGTATGTGTCGTAATTAATGCCCTGCAGGAAGCTAGGCAAATCCCTATAATTACCACTAGTAAACTGATTCTTAAGTTCGGGCGACATGTTTGCAAAATACTTATCCGGATTTTGCATCATGTTGTAAATAGCGACCTGCGCTACTTTGTTAGGGTCGCTGTAAAACGTCTGTCCGCCTGTGGCGTCCGAAAAGAACCCTTTGCCAGCACGGTACCCAAAACCAGAAGTGGCGTCGGGATTATACTTAAGACCGAGCTTATCTGCGAACTGATTAAGAACGCTAGAATATCCTTGGGCAATTGGCTTTAGTGCAATAACGTCTTTATACGAAGAATTCTCGCTCTGACCGGGGGCAATCAAGCTCATTTGTCCCGTGCCGGGGTCCGTATACGCACGCCAAGTCGAAGTAGCCAAACCCTTATTGCCCATCGCTCCGCCAAGAAATTGCCCAAGCGTGCTGCCAATAACAGTGCCAATACCTGGAAGAATCGCGGTGCCGAGTGCCGCGCCCGCGCCACCGAAACCGGCCTGAGCAAGATTCCCATTTAGAAGCCCGGGAACCACGGCACCAATAACTGGCAATGCGTTGCTAAGCGCCGTACCGGTTGCAGTACCACCAAGCCCCGTAAGATTACCCAGACGCCCCGGGATATCAGCGTAATGAGCAGCCAAACCCGTAGCCAAATTGGCGGCGGCTTGTTCCGCGCCGAAAGTGGACGGGCGACGATTCACATTACCCAACGTATTGAGGTTGTTATTGGCCGAAAGATTCCTGCCGTAATTCCTGGTAGGGTTGCCAGTGATCGGGGCGTTAGGAGTTGTCACAGGGGGAAGAGCACCGCCATTGATGGGGGCGGGTGTCACAGGGGGAAGAGCACCGCCATTGGTGGGGGCGGGTGTCACAGGGGGAAGAGCACCGCCGTTTACGGTACCGGTCAACGGAGCATAAGAATCGCCATAGTTAACGTTGTACAGCTGTTCTCTGGACATTAGTTTACCGCCTGTAATACTCGGATGGCCCATTCGCGCCAATCCGGGAAAGCTATGGGGTCGGGAATGCCAGCTGCCGCGAATGTCGGGCCTTCGATCAGCCGCCGCGCCCAGTTAAGCCACGAGTCGCGGTCCGAAGTGGGCAGGTTGGTGATAAAATCGTCCGGAAAGCTAACGATCATCGACGCGCACCACTCTCCTTGCATCATACCACGGGGATCTGGTACAACGGAAGTATCCATAGTTTACTGCCTCCCGTCGCCAACGTCAACTAGTGCCAAACTCTCGCCTAGTTGATAATCACCGTCAATGACGTTGCTGGTAAACTTAATAGACATGATGCGGTGTTGACCAGACTGACTGGAACCCTTGCCAACATCTATTTTCTCAGTTCCCTCGGGGACAGGAAATGAGTCAGTCCACGAAGACGACTGGGCGTATTTGCGACCAATAACGTCCATCGTCAATGCGCCGGTTTGCACAAAATCAGGCTCGACCCGGATACACCGGATCCACTTGTCGCCGCCAACCCAGCCCTCTCTCATTGGGCCTTCGTCAACAAACGACATGTTGGCGGTTTCAAACCACGATGGGATAGCCTGAATGGTGTTGTTCACAATTTGGTCAACGCCGTATTCATGTTGCCATATACGATAACTAGAATCAGTGTCAAACATTGTCGGGAACCCGAATATCGGGTTGTAAAAACCCGCGCAACGGGCAAGGGCCGTGTCGTACCATGTGTTCTCTGCCACATTATAAATAACAGCATTGGTGCATTCTGTGGCTGTCCCAAAAGGATAAAACCACCAAATCTCGTTAAAGGCGGGAACCTTCATGCCCCAGACTTTCTGTCTTTGGGCAAGGTTCAGATTCTCATAAAAATAATTACGATTAAGATTGTTAGGGAGCGGAGTCACGACGCCGTTGTAGCCATAAAAGCGGTCCGTTCCCGGCCAGTAATAAATGCCGTCATATTCCACCACGCATTTATTAGACATGATAGAGATTTGGTTAGAAATCGTGTCGAAGCGGAATACCGCCGTGCTCCCGACGTACCCGAATCGAATTAGAGAATCAAGAGACCAGAAAAGACCGGACGGAGACTGAGAAGGACCGCCGCGAGTGGCCGCGCCGCAGACGATTTTTTGATTGGTGACGTTAGCCGAACCAGTCCCGGAGTCATAAAAGTTAGTCGGAGACCCTGGAACCGACCACTGAACATACCCATTGTTGCCGTAGACCCAAAGATACGGGGGAGTAGACAACACCCCGCCCGACACCTGAGCGGGGCCTTTGGTGGAAGAACCGGGAGCGGGCATCGCCGTCAAAGCCGAACTAAGACTATTAGCGTTGCCGTAGTAAAGCTGAACGTTGGTCTCATCGTCTATAGAAGCTAACGAGGGCGCGGCCATCGCGAACAACAAAGCCGTGCTGGTCCCCGTTGGGTCATACATTACGTCCATAGTCCAAATGTACGAAGTGTTGGTCGCAAAACTGGTCGGAGTACGGTCAATTATGCCAGCGCCGACGCCCGTAGAATCAAACTGACAAGCCTCTAATTTAGAAGACGAACCCGTGTGAACGTTAACCGTCCCGGTTTGATTCGAAATGAACATCCCACGAGACAATCCAGCAAAACCAGACGTCATCTGCCGATAACCACCCATCTTTCGGGGCCGTCCGCGCTGAAACCGACAATGCTGGGCGTCGTTATAAAAATCGCTTTCCAGATCCGTGCCGTCCCGCTTAACCCCGGGCTTGGAAGCAAGATTAACGAGTTTCCTCATCTCGCTCATGCGCGAATTCCTTCTGCCTTGTTGATGCGAAGATCTCGCGTCTGCTGCTGGTCTTCTGCAGACAGAGAAGCTAGAGCGCGATCATAAGAGGCTTGCCAGACCGCTACTCGCTCGTCGTCTTTCAGATAAGGCGCGGTTTCTAACAAGCAAGCATACAACAGCAAATCTGGGGCGTTCAGAGTAAGCCAATTCGACGTGTTCACACTGTCCAGAGGATCGACCTTTTCAAAATACGAAAGCTCGAACGGGTAAGCCGCGTCTGGCGTGGGCGCTATCAAAAAATGGTTATAATCATAATCAGCATAATAAAGCGGCTCTGCCGTGGCGGTGCCGTCTGGAGCATAATACCGGCAGAAATCATATGGCCGCTTCTTAAGCCATTTGCGTGTCGTGGAAGTAGCTCCGGTGCCGAAGTTGAAGTAAGCCGTGGAATGCCAGCGCTGGGGTTTGTCCACTACATTAATGCCCGCCACAAAGGCCGAAACCACTGTCCGACGAAGCCCAAGGACCTTGGACTCGCGGGCGATGCGGTTTTCGGCCAACGCGATAAACGTCGGGATCTCACTAATCAGTGACGTATCTAAACGATCCAAATATGATTCCAGGGTCGTCGTCAGCGAGCTATACGTCATGATGTAAGTCATGGCAGTCTCCAGTTACTTTGAGGCTACGCCTTTGATCTTTTCCAGTGAACGCATGGTCCCAAGACCCAACATCCCCATGAGGACGGTTGAGAGGGTGCTCATGTCGAACGGGATCACGATGGAATCGTGCCCAAACAACTGCGCAAGCCAGTTAAGAATGGGGAGCAAGAGGAAGTGTGCGGCAAAAGCCGCCCCACACGCCCAACCCACGAACGGACGCCAACCCGAAACGAAGATGTTCGTAGAAGCAGCTTCAATCTTGTTGATGTCAATCTGCTGCTGGACGCTGGCAAGCGCCGCCTCCATCTGGGTCTTGATAAGAAGAGCCTCTGCGCTTGCCTTAGCAGCAGGGTCGGGCCAGATCTTGTTGATCAGGGTGTCAGCAAGACCGGCGACAGCACTAAGCGGATCCATTGTCTTTCTCCGTGGCATGAGAGTGAACAGTGAACAACCGATTCATCCAACCTTTGCCGTAACGGTCAAAGTTGGCGGTTTCGGCATATTTCATGGCCCGTGTCGCCATAAACAAGTTAAGCCAATTGACGGGATTAACCGCTTGAAGTCTAGCAACAGTAGCTGGCCCAATGAGGCCGTCGTCTTTCACGCCCGCCGCGACCTGCGCGAACTTAATCGCCCGTCCCCGGCCCTGATTAACAGCGCAATCAAACAGGGGGTAAGCCACCGTCCAGTTAAACTGGTCGCCTTTCACCGCGTCCCAGTAATCTTTCTTGTAGATCTCCTTGGCCTGAACCAGAGTGAGAGCTGCGATATCCAGATCCGGATAAGCCGACTTGGAGATGCCGAACTTGGTCTCCCCGCCCGGGTCATGCGGATCATTAGAGTACTCTCCCTCAGAGCTTATTACAAGATTAAAAGCGCGCGAAAAGTTGTCCATGATCATCCCTTTACTAATTTGGCGAAGACACCCAAGATCTTGTCGCCCCCGGTCAAGATTAAAACAACCATGAGAACCCATTGCATTTGCTGCAACGACCGGAGTCCCTGCGCGAGTTCTCGGTAGCGCATCGTGCACTGGTCAACGTGAGCAGGAAGTGATTCCCGTTCACTGGACGACGAAGAATTTAGATTTTCGCCTAAGTCCGGATTGATTAGCTTGTCGAAAATCATGATTACCTACTTTCGTGCCAGAGAACGTACCTCAACATCCCGTCTGGGGACTGAAGACATTACACCCTTAAAAGAGAGCAAAGAAGTAGCTTGTATTCGGATTATAGGTGACGATGACAACGCCTTGAGCGCCAGCGGCACCATTCGGGTTTGTTCCGGCGCTGCCACCAGAAGACGCGCCGCCACCGCCATACAAACCACCGGAGCTACCGGATCCACCATTTTCACCCGCACCGTTACCACCACCGCCACCGCCGCCGCCACCACCACCAGAGCCAGCAGTTCCTCCAGCCGTAACAGTATATTCAGTTCCAGCCCCACCAATGCCGCCAGTCCCGCCAGCCGTCGGGGTAGTACACGAACCACCGCCGCCACCACCCGCACCATTTGTTCCAGTGCTGCCAGTCCCGCCGGGTGAAGTGCCGCCAGTAGCGCCAGCGCCGCCAGAGTAACTTAAGCCGCCAGCGCCGCCCGTTTGTTGCCCAGTTGTGCTGCCAGCAACACCAGCGCCACCCGTACCTCCACCACCCGCACCGCTAGATCTGTTTACAGTGCCAGCATTGCCCCCGGCAAACCCGTTGCCCAGATCACTGCCCGAGGAACCGCCGCCAGCACCGCCACTATTGGAAGTGGCACCCCCAGATCCACCACTGCCGCCAGAATACTTCGTAGAGCCAACGCCAGATGCAGAAGCGCCACCCGCACCAGCACCAGTTCCGCTTGAAGCAGATCCCCCTTTAGCAAGAGCGCCATCAGCCGCAAGCGTTGGAGCAGAGTTGGTTGTCTTATTAATCCAAGTATCGCCACCACTAGTGCCTAAGTTCGAGGAAGCGGCAGTACCGCCTGCGCCACCGGATCCGATTGAAATATATACTGTGGCACCCGCTGTAATTCCTATTGCGCTTACCGAAGAATAAGCGCCGCCTCCGCCCGCGCCACGGGCCGTTCCAGTGGCAGAACGCGCGCCACCACCACCACCACCGATAACCCTGATGGTACTACCAGCATCAGTCCAGTCAGCAGGAACAGTCCAAGTAGTTCCTGTTGTAAAGAGAAGCGTAGTCGGCATCAGACCACAACCTCTTCAACGGGAAGCTGGACTGCCTCTTCAAGAGGAGGGGGGTTGGGGTTGGAGAATGTGTTGGTGGAAGGATCATAAACCCAGCCAATATCACAAAATTCACCCTCAATTAAGCCAACCAAGATGCAGCCATCAGGCGGCGGGTCTATTGCGGGATCTGCCACAATGACATTAATTACGATCATCGTATTATTATCCACAACAGCGCAATTCATTTTAGCCTCCTTATACCTCAGTGGCTACTGCAACCACATCCCACGACGGGATAACAACATTATAAATCAACCCCAAATAAGTAGTTTTGGAAATCACCGTGGTGGTGGGGAGCGTGACACCAACAGCCCTGTAAATCGCATTATAAGTAAGCGCCCTAGCAGTGCCGTTGTCCTTAATGCGAATGATAAGCTTTTGACCATCCAAAGGCGTGCCAGCAGGAACGGCAAAAGCCGCAGCAGCAGCCAGCGCAGTTAGATTGTACTGGTCCGTTGTGGAAACGTCTGGCGTTGGTGTGGCACTAGAAGCCACGTTGGTTATGCGCGGATTGATGCGACCGACAATAGCCCCAGAAACAGACAACGAACCTGTGACATCGACAGCAACGGTAGGGGCGGTGACGCCGCCAAACCTTGTGTTGCCATTAAAAGCGTTGTTTGCCGTGGAAGCCGCATAGAAGTTCCAGGCACCTGTAGCAGCAGTAATATTGCTATAAAAACCCTGTTGGGTAGTAATGGCCGAACCAACGCCTAGCGAGGTATTAGCAGCCGAAAAATGCCTAAGAGTGGCAAGAGTAAACGCGGCAACAGCAGTGGCTGGGGCCGAACGAAACGCCTCATACAAGGTAGTAACACCAGACTGAGCAGTCTGAGCCATTACCAACCCGTAAGACGTTGCCGCACTGCCAGTATTGGTGTTGAAAGCAAGGAGAGTGTCAGCGGCAATCGCACCAAAAGCGTTAGTACCATGAGCACCAGTAGCAACAATTGAAGTAGACACCGCCCACGTGCTAGTGCCGCTTCGATAGGCATAACCGGTTCCGGTGAGACCTTCAAGCGCCGCCAAGTCATCAGCCAAAGCTAATGTTATGTTGCCGCTTGATGTAACTGGAGACCCCGAAACAGTGATGCCCGCTGCTGGGGGGGTGATGCCCACTGAAGACACTGAGCCGGTGGCAAGGGTACTGGAGCTAAGAATATCAGTGCCATCGCAATACACGATAACACGATAACCCTGGGTAATGGTGTAACCCGTACCAGCTGAAGTCTTAACCGTCAGGGTGTATGCGCCAGTTGTATTGTTATAAATGGTGTACTGCTGAATTACTGTCGGCAAAATTACGTTGATATTGCCAGTCAAAGCGCCAAAATATGTATGAATAAGGTTAGCGGCTTCAGCCGTAGTAAGGGTAACATTAGAGCTACCAGCAACGTTCTTGCTAAGAATGGAATAAGCAAAGGTATTAGAACGACCGCGCCCAACCGTGTACCATGTGGATCCTGAGCAAATAACGAAGCACGACTCGCCGGGGTTTAGAGCAATCGAAGGGGTGGACCCATCAATGGTATCCGGCGCAGTAGGTGTTAGGCTAAGAGCGCCGGTCCCCTGATTAGACGCCAGATAAAAGAAATTGTTGCCCATCGTGGAGGCAAGAGACATGGTAAACGAACCAGCACCCCCCGTCCACGTAAGAAGGCCCGCACGATTAGCCGCCAACACGGCGTAATTAGCCGACTGGGTAGTAACAGTATGAGCGGTATTAAGCGTAGTTGCAGAGACTGTAAGACCATACCCAACAAGCGAGGATGCGTCTGGGCTAGAAGTACCAGTTCCTAAACCAACTGTGCTGAAAGTGCCGTTGGCTGTAGAATTGTCCGTAAGATAAACGTAGACACCCTGACCCGCCGTGATAGTTACGATGGCTGTAACGCCATCATTAGCCACGACTTGAAAAGAATTAGAACCTTTATTAACAAAAAGAACAGACGCTCCAGTAGATCCCTGATTACCGGGGGGCATAATAAACTTAAGACTGCCCGCCGTAGCCGTGACATTCATGATGTCGGCAAGAGGATTGGAGCCGTCAATGGTTCCCGGCCACGTGTAAGTGGTATTAGCCGAAAGAGTGACGGTAGAATAGCTAGGATTAGAAGCGCTGACCGCAGTACCGCCGAAAATGTCCGTATACGTGTTGGTCATTTTTTGTCCTAAACCGTTAGTTTGACGTCTGGGCGCGGAAAGCGCAGGGTTATCGCATCAGACTGCCTCGCTGGCAACCTCCAGGGGTCCTTCTGGTCGCGGCATCCTTGAGTCTGGCAGACTCGAATGCCCGGGAAGTTCGGATCAGGACCAAGTTCCGTGTACTTCCGCTTCATTTTGCAACGATCGCATATCGCAACCGAAAGAGTGCCGGGGGCTTCGCTCATCGTGTGTATGCCGCAATAGCTGGAGTGATGTACTCCGGCGAGTTGTCACGCTCTTCAGCCTGCGCGTTCTTTAAAGCCTTATCAGCTAACCCCTGGAGAATTTGGAACCGATTAGGCTCGAAGGTCGGGTCTTCCAAGCACAAACGAACGGCAAGATCAGACACAAGAGCTTCCCACCAGCGCTGGGGTACTTCCACTTCTTGCTGCGCGGCAGTGACGTCTTGTAAATATCGATGGGTCCAGAACACGATGTAATCAAACGCGTTCGTCGGAACCGGCCAAAGGTAAGCTGTTGGGTAGGTTCGCCCATGCTGAAGCCAATACTGGAGCGCCCGCTGTCCGTCGGAGGAATACGACTTGTTAGGAAGATTAGCATAATCGTCTTGGTTAAGACGAGAAAGCGGAATGTCAGTTGGGTTATTAGCAAACGCTAGCTGCGATACATTCAGCGTTGCTCCACCCGTTTCCCGCACTCGGAAGTACAATGCATCATAAGGGGTTGCTATATCATACCAATAAAACTGCCCAGCAGCATAACTAGTAGAGCTAACATCGAGAGCAGTCGTATATGTAGTACCGTCTGATGAATACTCGAATATGAGGTCGTAGGTTCCGGCAACGTTAAACCAGATTCCGGCTTGTGTGACGGCGACTGCGCTACTGAATAAGTACCCAATGTTGCCGTTAATCGCGGTCTGAGTACACGGAGAGGAAAACGGGTAAGTCTGATTAAAAGCGCCCGAAGCCGTGCCGCTAGACGCGAAGGCCGTGCCGCCAGAGGAGAGGAGGGTGAGAGTCCGGTAATTGGCATTATCGACATCAATCACTCCCACTGGAAGAGGCATCTGGAGCTGATTAGGAATAACTCCAACGGGAGTCTGAGCAATGGTCCAGAGATACAACCCCTGAGACGCGAGCATAGATTGGAAGAACATGATCTGGTCGATCGCGCTTTCCAATACTTCCTGGGTAATGTCTGACGCCTTGCGACCACATCGCCTCATGGCGTGCTCAGAAAGCTTCGCCACATTGAACGATACAGTCCCAACGGTTCCTGAGGTAGCCATTAATGTCTCCTAACCCTCAAGAACGCAAGACACTCACCCCAACCCCAACCATACTCGGCGGGTGAATATCCATGCGCCATACAAGCATCATAAACCAGCCAAGCGTCCGACGCTAGATCTTCTAAATTAGGCACCGGCAAGACTGGTATGGATCACGGTATAAACCACTGAACCCGTACCCGAAGTGATGGTCAGACGAGTAGCCCTAGGAATTGTGCTGAAAACAGACTGCTTGCTAGTAGTAGCGCTAACCACGCCAGTATCCGTGGACGAGAAAGCCAACGGAAAGGCAGTAACATAGTTAAACGGGTCGTCCTGAGAGTATTCGACGGTGTAAGTTACCGTGCCAGTAACAGTACACTGGATGCCGATCGGAGAACCGTAAGCACCGTTGATGTCCATCGGGACCCAAACAGTGGAACCGGTGGTGTTGGTGCCAACCGTGATCGCGCCCGCCAGAGCGGCTGAAACCACTGCCGAAGTAATGGTGTAGAAATCGCGGGTCGAAGCGACCGTGCTGGCAGACGGCAGAGTCAGGGTCTCCGTGATGGTGTTACCCTGGATATCCGTTCCGGTAAGCACGAGCGTCTTACCAGTGTCCGCGCCTGCAGTAGTCGCAAGCACACGGCGCTGGGTGTCCAGAGTAGCGACACCACCAGTGACAGTCGAGCCATTAAGAGTAAGGGCACCAGCTCCCGCAGGGGTCTGCGAAAGACAGATGTTGGTGGCAGAAGCTGCCACAAGGGCTTTCGTAAGGACTACTGGGCGCATGGGATCCCCCTAGGAATGAGAAGGAAGGGGGCGCTGGAATCAACCAGCGCCCGCGTCCATTAGGCATAATACTGAGTTACGCCAAACATGGCAGTTGTACTCAGATTGGTCGATCGAATCGCGTCATACATGGGCAAAGACAGCGAGAACACGAGACGTCGAGTACCATCAGTAGAACTCGTGTAGCCAGTACCCGGACCAAGCGTCCCGAGCTGGTAAGTACCCCGAACATCAGTGGAAGTAGCCGTGCTGGTGGTAGCAGCTGTAACCCAACCAGTAGAAGCAGTCAACTGCAGACCGTTCCAGAACCCACTGGTGTATTCCCAAAATTCAGACTTAATGGGAAAACCAATAAGATCCGACGTTCCAATCGAGAAAGTGCCAGTAGACGAGCCACTCTTCGTCGGAGTTACCGACGAAATGTACTTGAACGCCTTGTTACCGTAAGCAGTCGAATTGGCAGAGACCGAAATAGTCTCCGACATCAGCACGCCATAAATGTCGTACCCACGAACGGTAACCGTCCAACCAGTATCAGACGCGTTGTTCGACGTAACCGAAACACCGCGAGTGAGAGTCTGAGTGGGGTCCCAAAGTGACATGGCCCCCGCCGTCGCCATCGGACTAACGGCAAGCCCGTAGTTCTGCTCAAGATTAAAGAGCGGAAGCGTGGCGCTCTGTCCCGGTGCATCCGCAACCACCAGAGTGGTGCCGGAAACCGACACTACAGTGGTAAACAGATTAGTGGTGGCCGTAGCACCGCCACCGGGAATCATGATCTTCTGACCGGCATACAAGTACCGAGCCGTAACAGCGCTGGTCAGGGTAACAGTAGTAGAAGCAGCCGTCGTGGTCACATGACCCGTGCCATAGCCCGGGTCAAGGGCCATAGCATAGACGACGTTGCCGGAAACGGCAGGACTAAGGCCGTACGGGACCAACGGGGTGCCCGGAGCCACCGAAGTGCTGATGGCCGTAACCAAAGTCATTGCAGTGCCAGAAACAGCCGTCGCAGCTGCTGCGATTTTTGCGGCACCGGCAGTATGCGGAACCGCATCGATCAGAACGATTTTGGGCGAATGCAGGAAACTGTCAACGCGGCCCAAAGAAGGGGCAGTTTCGCCACCGGCTGAAGCGCGCGGATCAAGGAACGAAACGCCCTGGAAGAACGCGCTGGGACCCTGCTCATTATCCGAAGTCTGCTGCGGGTTAAGGTTACCAGTGGTAACCAGAGGACCCGAAAGTTGACTAAGCATTTTCATACCTCCTTTTTAAGGAGGGGAGCCTTTCAGCTCCCCCCGCGATTATTAGAGGCCCGGGGTGCCGTACACGGCGCGGGGATCGGTCCATCCGGGAATGTAACGCTCCGTTGCCTTGTAGCGCATCGAGTCGGTTTCGAAATCGCCCTCCATGGACTTCTCCATCTTACGACGCCACAGGACCTTGAGGCCCTCCGGAGCGTCGGTCTGGACCCACCAAGCGGTGTTGGAAGTCAGACGGGAGAGGTTGGCCTGGCCACCCGACAGCATCCCCATCGACTTGATCGGGTTGATGTCGTTGTTGTTGGTACCAGTCCGGAGAACGGACTTGAGGAGCACTTCTGCCTGGAACACGTTGCTGGGGGCAACAACGAGCTTCTGAGGATTCAAACGGATGCGCTTGCCGTTGTTGTCAACAGCGTTACGGATCTGAATGAGCATCTGCTCAAGGCTGGTCTGCGACAGAGCCGCAGCAGTCCCAAGCTGATTCGAGAAAGTGCCGGAAGCGATCGGGTGAGCGGTGTTGACCAGCGAAACGCCGTCGCCGCCCGTGTACGCGCTGTTGAAGGCGCGGTTCAGGACGTTGGCGCAGAGCGTCTCCTTCGTCTCGACCAGCGACTGGGCGAGATGGCGGGAATAGACCTGGCCAATACGGATGTGATCGCCGTCTTCCACCAGAACCTTCGTCAGAGCGAAGGCGAGGCCGAAGACCTTGTACACGTAGCGGGCGAGGAACAGCGTACCACCGGCCTGATAGTTAACCGGTGTGCCGTCGGGAAGCTCAGGGGCCGCACCAAAACCGAAGAGAACCGGCTCTTCGTGATAGTTGCGGGGAATGCCCTTACCCTCGAAGAAGATTTCCTTCCATTCATCGGCACGCTGGTCGTAAACGCCATCGAATGCCTCGTTAAGCACCGGCTCAACGATAGAACGGAAGTCTGTAGAACGCATGGGAAGTGCCATAATAGACCTCCGTTATATTAGAATGCGACCTTATTGGACGTGTACTGGTGAGTCGCGATACGAGCGCGAACGATGACATAAGCATCGCCCCAATCGTTATCGATACCGTAGTACTTGTCCAAAATGCGCATCTGGCCCTGTACGCCAGAACCAACGAGAGTGCTGAGCGTGGCAGCCGAAAGACCGGTCAGCGAGGAGCCAGCGGTCAGGTTCGAGAAGTTAGCTTCGTCACCAATGGAAGTCTGAGCCAAAGTGGCGTCCGACTGGATCGTGTATTCGATATTCGGGTCTTCCCAGAAATACGCAACCAGATCGGTGGCACCAAGCGTGGTGCTGGCGACCCAATTAGGCAGTTCGCGGCGACGGCCCGTCGAATCAGTGAAAGACACGCCAGCAAAAGCGCCGACGAAATCTTCCGTGCTCGACACCGGGGCAATGAGACCCGCAGTGGTGAGCTTTACAGGCTGGAACTTGTAAATGTTCGTGGCGTAGCCCGAAGCGATAGCGTTGGGAAGTGCGCGGGGGCGCACGAGACCAGACGGATTCTCGATCGGACGAAGCCCGTAGGGAGCAGATGTTGCAACCATTGGTCCTACCTCGTGAGGAAGAGTTTCATGATGTCGTCCTAGTTAAACTTGGGACGACGCTGTTTACCAAGCTCCTGCGTACCATCACCCATGATAACTCGCCCGCCCGCACGCTCCAGACCATCTTTAATGGATTCCAAGTTAGCGGTAAGCTTCTGCTCCTCCGACAAAGGAGCGTCGTGATAAAGCTCGCGCATGTACTTGTGCCAAAGGTCTTCCGGCAGTTTGAACAGGAGCATCTCGTTGACCGCGATGAAACCTTCCCATTCGCCACCGCGACGGCCACTGATTTCAAAAGACGGGATGTCTTCTGCCTTCACTGGAACGTAGCCGAGACGAACACGACGCTGAATCGGGTCTTGGGGATTAGTAGTAGAGAGCCAACAAAACCGCCAACCTGCGACAGCGGGCGGGGTGGGAAGAATATCCTGAGACCAGACAGTCTGCAGCTCGTTCAGCCGCTCGTTGTCGTCCAGTTCACGAGATTCCTCTAGTGCGCGATCCACCATTGCGCGTGAGATGCGGGTGTCAGAATCATCGGATTCTTCTACTCGCTTCAGCCGATCATCCGCCGGGGTTACCGTTGCCGGGATTTCCGGAGGAGAAGGGCGATTCTGTGGCGTTGCCATTATTGTATCCTTCAGCGCTGCGTGGCGTTACGTTGACGAACGCGGGCGCGCTCAGAGAGAACTTTCTTAAGGCGAGCGGGGTCATCCCAGATCCCGGCTTCCTTATACATCGAGACCTCTTCCTTGGAAAGCGTACGACGCTCTGCGTCTACACTAACCCTGCCGGAAGATGTACGAGGTGGACCGCTGCTGCGGGCAGAAGAAGCCACGGAGCGCCTTTCACGAAATCCAGAAGAATCATCATCGACATCAGAATCACCACGAGAGTCAAACCGATGAGCAAGGCGACTCTTAACACGCTTGCGAAGCTCCTTCCAATACTCGGGAGTACGAGGATCGAAGCCCTCTGCCCGAACGGCGGAATCCAAAGCTTTAACTACCAGCGAGTCTTCCTGCGTCGAATTTCCGTTGTACCAGGAATGGTCCTTCAGAAACTGCGTACCATGCTGGATCACCGCAGGGTCGACTGGACGAGGCTGCTGAGTTTGCTGGCGAGCCTGATTAATGTACGTCTGCTTGGAACCGGCCAGAACCTCGTGCTGACGACGAGCCTCATAATAATACTCAGTAGCGCGTACGTGAGCCTCCGAGTCGCCAAGTGATAGCGCATCGCGCATCGCCTGTTGAGCGTTCTGAATGTGGCTCGAAGCATTGTTAATCTGCTGATCAAGGCTCTGCAGATCCTGATTAAGGCCGCGCTGTTCATAAGAACCCATCCGCTGAGCAAGTTCGTCAATTTGACGACGCTGGGACTGGATGAGCGCGTCCTTCTGATTCTCGCGATCTCGACGCATCTCCCTTTTGCGTCGACGCTCTTCCCTGCGGCGAGCCTGCAGACTATCGCGGTCATCATCCGGATCATCAGAGTCTAGAGAACCCCCGTCAGCGTACTCCTCCGCCCCGTCCGTGGCCTCTGGCTGGGCAGACGGGTCTTCGGTGTCATCACCACCCTCGAACTCATCGAAGGCATTATCGTCATCATCTTCAAGATCGCGTACGGACATTTCGCGCTCCCTTAGACGAAGGCTTTGATTGCAAGCGGATCGCCCACAACCTTGCCAATAATTTCATGATCCTTGTAGATGACAAAGAGAGCTGGCTCTTCCTCACCCGAATCTACTTCCCACCGGTCGCCGCCGTACTTGGGAACACGGACAAAATCGCCTGGCTGACACCAAGCACCCTCGGGCCACGGGTTCAACGACGTACGGTGATGAAAAGCCAGAGGGCCAAGGCTTACGACCTTGCCAATCTGAGTATTCCACTTTTCGGTGTCGCGAGCCTCATCCACGAGGATAATGCCGCCCTTAGAAACACGTTTTGCAGTACGAATCTGCAACAAGATCCGATCACCGAAAGGGATGATTCCCGGATCGATGCTCGGGAACGCAGCAGCCATCTCAGCAGCGTACGCCGCCTCAGCTGTTGAATTCGTCGTCATCGTCATCGTCATCGTCTTGGTCACTTCTCAGAAACTCCTCTAAGATGGCAAGGGATTGCTCCAATCCCTTAATGTGAGCCACTCTCGCTCGGTAATCAGTATAATCCGACGCGAGAGTGGACACAAGATTTTCTGTTCGCAGGGTTATCTCGGCCTTTATCTTTGTGATATAGACCGCTATGTAACGAGACATTTACTTAGCGCGACCGCCCTTCTTGGCCTTCATCTTGCCAGCGTCGTGCATCTTATCCATGGGGGACTTTTCCCAATCCTTCATGGACATCCCGAATTTCTTCGAGAGCTTCTTGTCGCCGCGCATGTCTGCCGGTGACCCTTCCTTGAGGGGCTTAGCCATAGGTTTCTTGGCCATGATTAATACTTCACGCTGCCGCCGCAAGCCATGCACTTGCAGCTCTTGGCGTGGGCCTTGCCACCAGTCTTCATGCCATCACCCATAGCCATTTTCTTGTGCTGGCCCATGAAGGAAGCCTTGAGGGTTGCTGGCATCTTCTTAGAAGCGGTCTTCTTGGGGGCGCTTGTCTTCTTCATCATCATGGTTATTCTCCAATGGTAGAACCGTTTTTGATGTTACCTATCTTGCCTTCCGCTGAGCGCATTTCAGCGATTTCGATAGCCGTTGCATTGTCTTCTTCGTTCTTACGAAGCTCAGTCTGAGACTGGAGTTCCTGGATCTTCATCTCGTTCTGAGCACGAAGCATTTCCAGCTCAGCTTCTTCTTGCAGCCTGAGCATCATGCTCTTCTGCTCCGCATCCAACTCCATTGCCATCTTCTGCTGATTGGCCTGAAGATCCATGGCCGTCTTCTGCTGGTCCATCTGAGCGGTTTGAGCCATCTTCTGCTGATCAGACTGCGACTGTATGGACAGTTCCTGCTGGTGCTGCTGAGCACGCTGCTGCATTTCGGCAGCGCGAATCTGACCAGTCTGCTGGATTTCCATCTGCTTGGTCTGATTCTTAGCCTGTTCAGCCTGCAGCTGCATGTTGGCGATCTGAAGCGACGGATCGTTCGCGCCCGGGGGCTGCTGCATAGCCTGACTGGCCTTCACGAACGTGTCCATGAGGGTCATTACTTTGCCATACACCGCCGGAATGTTCTGGTGCATTTTCTGCGAAATCAGCGCCAGAGTCTTGTCCAACTCGTTCATAACATCCTGATCATCGGTTACCAGAGTGGTAACGTCCTGACCAGCAACGTGATTCGTAAGCTCCATAGCCGTCTTGGCGTATGAGAACACGATGTGCTGCTTTAAATGCTCAATAGCAGCGGGCATGAACGTGGGCATCAAAAGGGCGGAATGGCCCATTAGAGGGTCAGTCAGGAAATTCAGATGTACCTGGATATGGGCGAAGTGATCCTGATCTGGAAACGCCGTAGCCGGTCGACCCAAAGCCATCGACACATTCTCAGCCACGGGATTCTGGGGCTTGGGGGTCTCTGGCAGGAGCAGGATTTCGTCAATATTCGGGACCTTCATGGTCTCCAAATTACGGCGAACAATGGCTCGCTGATCGAACAACTGCGGGAACGACTGATTCAGAGCCAAAATGGCCTGATTCTGGGCGTAGCGCTGAGTTTCGGAGAAGATGTTAGGATCCGAAACCGGCTGAACATCCATAGGGCCGTCGTAGTCGGACTTGTACGCTAGGATTTCCCCGGCGTCGTCCATAAGCTCCATCTCGTCCAAATAGTCAGCATTCAAGCGATGCAGGATCTCGAAAGATCTTGCCTGAGCAGCGTGATTACGAGCAAAGATAGATGAAAAGACGATAGCGCCCTGTTCTAGAAGCGCGTTGGTGGTGCCAACGGGCATCTGGGAATTAGCGTCCGAGATCTTCTCTTCTGCGGTGGAAACAACCCCTTTGGCAGAGTCCACGAGGAACCCAAGGAGCTGGAACAAAACAGGGCTGGGCGGATTAAATGGGACAGGCATCGCGTACTTGCGAATATCCGGGTCAGTTGTGGAATCCGTACCCTGAATTTCGGCCACCTGCGTGGCTTGAATCGAAGTGCTCTGACCACCAACTTTCGCTCCTTTGAGCTTCAGAAGGGTGGGGGCGTTGTTAATGTGGGCTGAATCCAAAAGCGCCCGCAGAGCGCCAGTAGCCGCCGCCGAGAGCTGGCCAATTAGATGCCAAATGCCAATGCCCTGAGCGCCACGCCAAGGAATAAAATCATAGGAGGTGATCCAGTCGAGCTTCTTGTACCTCTTGTCATCCTCCTTCCAGTTACGGTAGACGGCGAGGACTTCAGATGATATGACATCCACCACAACAATGTACGGCGCTGGTCGACCGTCTTTGCGAGCAAGCGGATCTGTCTCGAAGCGATGCGTGATGTAGATGTTGTAGACCGTACGAACTCCGTCTTGGTTGTACGGGTCAAGGTCGATACCCTCAATTTTATTGTTTGCTTTCTCCGACTTGGAAATTTCCGGCGTCTGGGTAGCCGCGAAAATATCGACGTCGCGGTAGTAGCCGGTAGCAACCTGATCCTCATAAGTTTGTTGCGTGATGTACTGTCGGTGTGTAATGCGCTCAGCTGTATAGAAATTGCTAGCCGCTGCCGGAATGATAACGTCGTCGGCGGGAACAAACTCATAATCTGGACGTGCCTCGTCTGAATTCCACCACCAGCGAGTGTACTGCGACCCCGCCATCGGCTCTTGTGTCAACATCTGCTCAAGCTCAGCCCGATAATTCGGGATCTGATATGTGAGCTGCCAATTCATATGCTGGGTCTTGCGATTGGCCCTAGCAATTTTATGAAAATTCGGCGTGCCGATAATCTTGCTGCGGACGGGGCCATTCGGTGGGAACAGCTCGCGCATCATCCGCGCTGAAAAGTCGACGCAGGACTCGGCAATTAGTGGATGGGTAACCTTGTTAGCGCCCGCGAACTCCGCACCACCGGGGGCCGGTTCGCCCAGCCCAGAACGCTTGATAGCGTCAGCGTACTGTTGGTCGCGTTCTTTGCGGGCATCCAAATCGCGATCGATGAAATCCAAAATGCCGGTAGCGAATTCTTTCAGCTCGTACTCTTCGATCACGTCTTCCGCGAGATTCTCGGTAAAATCCCCGGCATACTTCTTGGTCTCTTTGATATTGGACTCAATAATTGCCGACCCGTCGTCGTTTTCTACGATATGGAATTCGGCATCATCCGGCTCATCGCCATCCATCAAGGGCAGGTCCGGGTTGCCCTCAGCGAACTCGTCATTTTCTCGGCGGTTTCGCAGAGGATCCTGGGGGAACTGTACGGCCATAATGGGGTCCTCGTGCACGAGTAAGACATAGCGGATCCTACGAAGAGGCTCCTGTCAAGTATTGAAAAATCAGGGGCCGTTAGCCAAAACGTCCAGCTCTTCTGTGACCATCTTCGCGAGGTGCAGAGATATTTCACTATCGATCGGGATAACTACGAGAGCGCGCACGGAATCATCAGCGCTCTCTTTGTAATTACGGAATACGTTTTCGAGTGCCTGTTGGATCTGGAGTTCCAACCAGGAATTGTTTGCGTAGGTCATTCTTTCCATCCCATGTTTCGAAAGTACACAATTCGGGCTTCTTCAGTTTCAGCCAGATGCTTGTCGCACATCGGAATGAAATACGGAGTGTTTTTGCCGGGAATCGGGGGATTCGTAGTCTGGTAGGGCATAATGCCACCCGCAAACCCGAAATCGACGCGGCACACGCGGCACTTCGTCTCATATGGCATCAGCACTTCCACGCCCGAAGGCTCTTGTTAATG